>Ga0209199_1000253_pt1 | contig 83000 bp, 89 predicted proteins | sample COGITO_mtgs_1105_7_FD_184805 | JGI IMG/M metagenome (GOLD analysis project Ga0209199, IMG submission 184805) | Pelagic marine microbial communities from North Sea - COGITO_mtgs_110523 (SPAdes) (version 2) | ecosystem: Environmental > Aquatic > Marine > Epipelagic ... | reverse complement strand
ACTCAACATCGGTTCTTTTTGCAAAGTCTACCTAATGCAAGTACCCACACACATTACTTGATATTATTTTTTTAAAGAGCATTTGCCACAACCAGTTGCTGCAACAAAGAAGCGAGAATTATACAGAACACTTCATTTCTGTCAACCTTTTTTATAAAACTCAATATCTCTGTAAAAGCAGATACTTCAAAGGAAAGAGCGCATTCTACAGCGTTGATACCTTACGTCAACAAAAGATTTTATTAATTGTAAAATTAGCCAGTAAACGACTGTAATAGCTTAGCTTTATTTTTACTTAATACACAATTTAACTTGATAAAAACAGACAAAACGCGAAGTCTCATAAGGGAAACTTATATGCAAGTTTTACACATAAAAAAACCGACTTCCGTCGGTTTTTTTATTTTTATAACTTAGTTAAATTAATCAGCTTTGCGATCAACTAATTCAACGATAGCCATTGGTGCTTTATCACCTTCACGAAGGCCACATTTTAGAATACGTACATAACCACCTGGACGTGACGCAGAACGAGGACCTAAATCAGTGAACAATTTTGTGACTGCTTGACGGTCATCAAGTCTCGAGTAGGCTAGACGTCTGTTAGCCACAGTATCTGTTTTACCCAATGTAATTAATGGCTCTACTACACCTCTTAGCTCTTTAGCTTTTGGCAATGTAGTACGAATAATTTCATGTTCCATTAATGAAACCGCCATGTTTTTGAACATAGCTTTTCTGTGACTACCATTACGGTTTAATTTACGACCAGAATTACGATGACGCATTTTAATTACCCTATATCTTTATGCTGAATTAACTTCAGTATTAATTATTTCTGTTCTAGTGATGAAGGCGGCCAGTTATCAAGGTGCATACCTAATGATAAGCCTTTTGTTGCCAAAACATCTTTGATTTCAGTTAATGATTTACGACCTAAGTTAGGCGTTTTTAACAGTTCCATTTCACTTCGCTGAATCAAATCACCCACATAGTAGATATTTTCTGCTTTTAGACAATTTGCAGAACGAACTGTTAAATCAAGTTCGTCAATTGCTTGTAATAATGCAGGATCTACAAGTGGTTCTGCTTCTTCAACGGTTTGTTCTTCAATCACTTTGAAGTCAACAAAAGATGAAAGTTGGTCACTTAATATAGTAGAAGCATATTTAATTGCATCTTCTGCTTCTAAAGTACCATCCGTATCTACATCAAGGATTAACTTATCTAGATCGGTTCGATTTTCAACACGCGCGCTTTCAACATTGTATGTAACCATATTGACCGGGCTGAATGATGCATCAATATATAGTTGACCAATGACGCGATCATCTTCTTCAGCTTCAACTCGTGTATTTGCTGGTTTATAGCCACGGCCTTTTGTCACTTTAAACGTAATCGATAAGCTACCACCCGTTAAGTTGGCAATTACGTGATCTGGGTTTACAACTTCCACATTGTGAGGAACTTGAATATCGCCTGCTGTGACAGGGCCAACACCCTCTTTATTTAGTGTTAAGACAGCTTCAGACTGCTCATGCAGAATGACTGCAATACCTTTCATGTTTAAAAGGATGTCTAATACGTCTTCTTGCACACCATCAATCGCTGAATATTCGTGTACAACCCCATCGATTTGGGCTTCAACGACTGCAGTACCTTCCATAGAAGATAGCAGAATACGTCTTAGAGCATTACCCAAGGTATGACCAAAACCACGTTCAAGCGGTTCTAGTACAAGACGCGTGCGTGATGGACTAAACTTTTTAATATCAACAATACGTGGCTTTAAAAATTGACTCATATAGGCAGTCATGCAGTTTCCTCTAAGTAAACCTTAATGGTTTAGTCAAAATTATTTCGAATACAACTCTACAATTAGATGTTCATTGATTTCTGCTGGAAGCTCAGAACGTTCTGGAACGTTCTTATAAGTGCCTTGCATTTTTGTAACATCAACGTCAATCCAATCAGAAAAACCATGTTGAGCTGCTAAGTCTAAAGACGCTTTAATGCGAATTTGGCTTTTTGAAGCCTCACGAATAGCAATCACATCATTTGCTTTTACTTGGTATGAAGGAATATTGACCTTCTGACCATTAACAGTAATAGCATTATGGCGAACCAATTGACGTGCTTCACTTCGAGAAACACCAAAACCCATACGATAAGCAACGTTATCTAAACGGTTTTCTAAGAGTTGTAACAAGTTTTCACCTGTTGAACCTTTTTTGTTGTCTGCCATTTTGTAATACAGACGGAATTGTTTTTCTAAAATGCCATAAACACGACGCATTTTTTGCTTTTCACGCAACTGAGTAGCATAGTCAGTTAAACGTCCACGACGTTGGCCATGTTGACCAGGAGGAAAAGCTCTATTTTCCATCGAACATTTAGATGTATGACACTTTTCACCTTTCAGGAAAAGTTTTTCGCCTTCGCGACGACATAAACGACATTTTGCACCAATATATCTTGCCATAATGAATCTCCTAAATCACACTCTGCGCCGTTTAGGCGGACGACAACCATTATGGGGAATTGGTGTCACATCTGTAATATTGTTAATTTTAAATCCGAGGTTATTTAATGCACGAACTGCAGACTCACGACCAGGACCAGGACCTTTGATTTCAACATCAAGGTTTTTCATACCGAAATCTTTTACAACTTCACCCGCTTTTTCAGCTGCAACCTGTGCAGCAAATGGTGTGCTTTTACGAGAACCTCTAAAACCACAACCGCCTGAAGTTGCCCATGAAAGAGCATTACCTTGACGATCTGTAATTGTAATTATTGTGTTGTTAAATGTTGCGTGTACATGCGCCACGCCATCTACTACATTCTTTTTAACACGCTTACGCTGCCGTGCTGGTGAATTTGCCATTGAATAGCCTCTTTACTTAATCATGCGGCGAGGACCTTTACGAGTCCTTGCATTTGTTTTTGTTCTTTGTCCACGAAGAGGTAATCCTCTGCGATGACGTACACCACGATAGCAACCTAAGTCTTTAAGACGTTTGATATCCATCGATACTTCACGTCGTAAGTCACCTTCAACCGTGAATTTAGCGACTTCTTGACGAATCGCTTCTACTTCTTGTTCAGACAAGTCTCTGATTTTGGTATTTTCAGCTACACCCGCAGCAGCACAAACTTTTTGCGCGCGAGTAAGTCCGATACCATAAATAGCTGTTAAGCCAATTACGACGTGTTTTTGAACGGGAACGTTTATTCCTGCAATACGAGCCATTGAGCTACCCTAATCCTTCAATAGTGAACAGACAATTATATCAGACATAACTTCTATTCAACAATAAATTAATTTAGTTAAATGTAATTAACCTTGGCGTTGCTTATGACGAGCTTCTTTACAGATAACTCGTAGAACACCTTTACGTTTAACAATTTTACAATTGCGGCAAATCTTTTTTACTGACGCCTGAACTTTCATCGTAATTCTCCAACTAAGCTTTGATTTCTAGCCTAAAAAGCCAGACATACCATTATTTTTCTTATTTGATTTTTTCATCAAACTTTCATATTGCTGAGACATCATGTGCGATTGTACTTGCGACACAAAATCCATTACTACAACAACAATAATAAGCAGTGATGTACCACCAAAATAAAATGGGACATTCCAGTATAGAATAAGAAACTCTGGCAATAGACAAACAGAAGTAATATAGATAGCGCCAGCTAGCGTCAATCGACCCATAACACTGTCTATATATTTCGTTGTTTGCTCACCAGGTCTAATTCCAGGAATGAATGCACCCGATTTTTGTAAATTCTCTGCAGTTTCTTTCGGATTGAAAACCAATGCCGTATAGAAAAAACAGAAGAATATGATCGCTATCGCATAAGACAAGACATACATCGGTTGTCCAGGCGACATCAATGTCGAAATATTTTGTAACCAACCCATACCCTGCGCACTACCAAACCAGCCTGCAATTGTTGCTGGGAATAAGATAATACTCGATGCAAAGATAGGAGGAATTACACCTGCCATATTTAACTTAAGTGGCAAGTGAGTTACTTGACCTTGCATCATTTTACGCCCCTGCTGACGCTTCGCGTAATGAACAGGTATTCTTCTTTGTGCTCTTTCAACAAATACTACGAATGCCGTCACTGCAAGTGCTAGGAATAAGATAGTGATTACTAGGAAAGTATGAAGCTGACCTGTACGTGCAAGTTCTAATGTACCACCGACCGCTGCAGGTAAGCCTGCAACAATACCAGCAAAGATAATCAATGATATACCGTTACCTATACCGCGCTCGGTAATTTGTTCGCCTAACCACATTAAGAACATAGTACCTGTCACTAGCGTAACAACTGCACTTATTCTAAAGATAAAGCCAGGATCAATAACAACACCCATACCACCCGCACTTTGGCTTTCTAGCGCAATAGCTATGCCCAATGCTTGGAATGTAGCTAGAACAAGTGTGCCATAGCGTGTGTATTGTGTAATTTTACGTTTCCCTGCTGCACCTTCTTTTTTAAGTTGGGCTAACTTAGGATGTACAACTGTCAGTAATTGCATAATAATCGATGCCGATATGTAGGGCATGATTCCGAGGGCAAATACTGATAACCGTTCTAGTGCACCACCAGAAAACATGTTGAACATGTCTAATATAGTACCCTTTTGTTGGTCGAACATAACCGCCAACGCAGTAGGGTCTATACCAGGAACTGGTATAAAGGTACCCATACGGAAAACGAGTAAAGCACCAAGCACGAACAGTAAACGACTTTTCAGTTCACCAAACTTACCTGATTTCAACTCACGTTGTTTATTCTTTTCCACTCAGATTACTCTTCTACTTTACCGCCAACAGCTTCGATCGCTTTTTGTGCGCCCGCTGTCACAGCAAGACCTTTTACAGTCACTGAATTTGTAATTTCACCAGAAGCGATCACTTTTACTCTTTGAATATTGTCTGAGATAACTCCCGCAGTTTTGAGTGCAAGTATGTCAACTGTTTCAACACCCATGTTACTAAGTACATCTAGACGAATTTCTGTGCTGGTAGAAGCTTTACGAGATCTAAAACCAACTTTTGGCAAACGACGTTGTAAAGGCATTTGACCACCTTCAAAACCACGCTTAGAAAAACCACCTGAACGTGATTTCTGACCTTTATGGCCACGTCCACAAGTCTTACCTAAACCTGAACCGATTCCACGGCCAACACGTTTAGAATCTTTTTTTGCTCCAGGAGCTGGTGCAATTGTATTTAAGTACATTTTTATACTTCCTCAACCTTAAGCAGATATGAAACATGATTTATCATGCCTCTATTTTCAGGAGTATCAATTACAACTGAACTGCTGCCTGTTTTTCTTAAGCCAAGACCAGCAACACACGCTTTGTGTTTTGCCAAACGGCCAATTGTGCTTTTAACTAATGTAACTTTTAATTTAGATTGAGATGCCATTGTCTTATTCCATGATCTCTGCAACTGATTTGCCACGTTTGGCTGCAATTGCTTCTGGGTTATTCATATCAGTTAAACCTCTAATTGTTGCACGAACAACATTTAGTGGGTTTGTAGAACCGATAGATTTAGCCAATACATTGTGAACACCAACCGCATCGAATACAGCACGCATTGCACCACCGGCAATAACACCAGTACCTTCAGATGCCGGCTGCATATAAACTTTTGCTGCACCGAAATGTGATGTGACAGGATGCTGTAATGTGTGGCCATCAAGTGTCACGCTATGCATATTTTTTCTGGCTTCGTCCATTGCTTTTTGTATTGCAACAGGAACTTCACGTGCTTTTCCTTGACCAAAGCCAACGCGACCTTCACCGTCACCTACTACTGTAAGTGCAGAAAAACCAAATACGCGACCACCTTTTACAACCTTAGCAACGCGTCGGATGCCAACTAGTTTTTCAACAAAACCGTCTGCAGGTCCTTGTTGTTGTCGTTCATTTTGTGCCATGTGCTAATACCTTTAAATTAAAACTGCAAGCCATTTTCACGAGCAGCTTCAGCTAATGCTTGTACTCTACCGTGATACTTAAAACCAGAACGATCGAAAGCTACAGCACTAATGCCTTCGCTTGCTGCACGAACTGCAATCGCTTTACCAACAGCAGCTGCTGCTGAGACATTACCAGTCGCTTTCAGTTCTTTTTTTACATCCGCATCAAGTGTTGAAGCAGTTGCAATTACCTTAGAGCTATCGTGTGCAATGACTTGTGCGTAGATATGTCTCGGTGTTCTATGAACTGTTAAACGATATGCTTCAAGCTCTTTAATTTTAGCTCTTGATCTTACAGCTCTACGTAAACGTGATATTTTCTTATCCATTGTTTTGCCTAATTATTTCTTCTTAGCATCTTTACGAGCAACATGTTCGTCTGTGTAGCGAACGCCTTTACCTTTATAAGGTTCAGGTGGACGATACGCACGAATATCTGCCGCGACTTGACCTACAGTTTCTTTATCTGCACCCGAAACTACGATCTCAGTTTGACTCGGTGTTTCAATCTTAATACCTTCCGGCACTGCATATTGCACAGGGTGTGAGAAACCAAGCGTTAAGTCTAGTTTATTACCTTGTGCTTTCGCACGATAACCAACACCGACTAACGTTAATTTTTTCTCAAAACCTTGGCTAACACCAACGATCATATTATTAAGCAAAGATCTTGTTGTACCTGCAAGTGCAACTGATTGTTTACTTTTCGCACGTCGAGCAGCTGTTTTTAAACTAGTGCCTTCTTGTGTGACTTCAACATCAGCATTGATATTACGGCTTAGCGAACCTTTTGAACCCTTAACAGATATTTCAGATCCGTTGAGAGAAACTTCTACGCCTGCCGGTATTTCTACTGCTGCATTAGCTATACGTGACATTCTATATTCTCCAAATACTTAGGCTAGCTAACAGCACACAGGACTTCACCGCCCTGACCTAGTGCTCTTGCTTTACGATCAGTCATAACACCTTGTGAGGTAGAAATAACTGCCACACCAAGACCTGCAATAATTTTAGGCAACTCATCCGCTGCTTTATATACACGAAGACCAGGTCTACTTACACGGTCGATCTGAGAGATAACTGCTTTACCTTCGAAATACTTTAATGTAATTGAAAGTACAGGTTTACCTTCTTCTTCAGAAACCTTGTGCCCAGTAATATAACCTTCGTCTTCTAATACTTTAGCGATGCTTATTTTTACCTTTGAACAAGGCATTGAAACATCCGTTTTATTTGCTTGCTGCGCATTACGGATGCGTGTCAGCATATCTGCAATTGGGTCTGTCATACTCATTTTATTCTAGCTCCACAATATCTATCAGCAATTACCAACTAGCCATTACTAGGCCAGGGATGTCACCTTTCATTGCATGTTCGCGTAGCTTATTTCTAGACAGACCGAACTTGCGGTAGTAACCATGAGGACGGCCAGTTATGTTGCAACGATTTCTCATGCGAACTGCACTTGAGTTTCTTGGCAACGCATGAAATTTCTTAGCAGCTTCTTGACGTTCCTCAAAAGAAAGAGACATATCAAGCATTTGCTTTTTCAATTCAGCGCGTTTACCCGCATATTTTTTTACTAATTTTTCGCGTTTGATTTCGCGATTAACCATGCAACGTTTAGCCATAACTTATTCCATCCAACCTATATTTATTTTCTAAAGGGAAATTTAAACGCAGACAACAATGCATGAGACTCTTCAGCAGTCTTAGCTGTTGTTGTAATTGTAATATCCATCCCTCTTAACTTATCGATTTTGTCGTATTCAATTTCTGGGAAGATGATTTGTTCTTTCACACCCATACTATAGTTACCTTGCTTATCGAAAGACTTAGGGTTCAAACCACGAAAGTCACGTGTTCTTGGAATAGAAATCGTAATCAAACGATCCAAGAAATCGTACATGCGCTCTGAACGCAATGTCACTTTACAACCTACTGGCCAGCCTTCACGTAACTTAAAGCCTGCTATCGATTTCTTAGCTTTGGTAACTACCACTTTCTGACCAGAGATTTTCTCCATATCAGACACTGCATTTTCCAAAACCTTTTTATCTGTTAAGGCTTCACCCACACCCATATTTAGTGTGATTTTAGTCAACCGAGGTACTTCCATTACGGATTTGTAACCGAACTGCTCTGTTAACTGTTCAACTACGCTTTCACGATAAAAATCTTTTAATCTGCTCACTGTTATATACCTAATCTATAGCTTAAGCGTCGACGACTTCGCCGTTTGACTTAAATACACGAACCTTACGGCCGTCATCTAATACTTTAATACCAACTTTGTCGCCCTTGCCTGTTGCTGGGTTTAGCAATGCTAAGTTTGAACCATCGATAGGCATTTCTTTTTCTAAAATGCCACCAGTAACACCTAAGTTAGGGTTTGGTTTAGTATGCTTTTTAACAATATTGATTCCTTCAACAATGAACTTACCATCTTGTTGACGAACCTTCACTTCACCTTGTTTACCGCGATCTTTACCGGCAATAACAATTACCTGATCACCTGTTTTTAATCTTTCCATCTCAGCGTCTCCTAACTTATAGCACTTCAGGCGCTAATGAAATTATCTTCATAAACTTCTCACCGCGAAGTTCACGTGTAACAGGGCCAAAGATACGTGTGCCGATAGGCTGATGTGCAGCATTTAACAATACAGCAGCATTAGCATCGAAACGAATAAGCGAACCGTCTGGACGACGAACACCTTTACGTGTTCTTACGATAACGGCGTTATGTACTTCACCTTTCTTAACTTTTCCGCGTGGTGCAGCTTCTTTGATAGTGACTTTAATAACGTCACCAATACCTGCATAACGGCGATGTGAACCGCCTAAAACTTTAATACATTCTATGCGCTTAGCACCGCTGTTATCCGCGGCATCTAGACTACTTTGCATTTGAATCATGGTCTAAACTCCAATATAACCAGTGGTATTACTTAGCACGCGTCACAACGTCGACTAATTTCCAGCATTTAGTCTTCGACATTGGACGTGTTGATGTAATGTTGACAACGTCACCAATATTGCATGTGTTTTCTTCATCATGTGCATGCAATTTAGTAGAACGTTTTACATATTTTTTGTAGATTGGATGCGGCACTTTACGCTCAACCAATACGGTGATTGACTTATCCATCTTATCGCTAACAACGCGACCAGTTACTAAACGTATATTGTTTTCTTGTTCACTCATGTCCGCGCCCTATTTCTTTTCGCTTAGTACAGTTTTGATACGTGCAATATCACGGCGTACACGTTTCATTTCACTGTTACGTGTGAGCTGGCCCGTAGCGTTTTGCATACGTAAATTAAACTGTTCTTTATGCAGAGCATCAAGCTCTTGCACCATATCATCAGCAGATTTTTGTCTTAATTCATTTGCTTTCATTACAGTACTGCCCGCGTTACAAATGTTGTTTTAACAGGAAGTTTAGCTGCAGCAAGACGGAACGCTTCGCGTGCCACTTCTTCATCTACACCTTCCATTTCATAAAGCATGCGACCTGGTTGCACATTGGCTACCCAGTATTCAACATTACCTTTACCTTTACCTTGACGTACTTCAAGTGGCTTACTGGTAATTGGCTTGTCTGGGAAGACACGGATCCAAATTTTACCGCCACGTTTAACGTAACGTGTCATCGCACGACGAGCTGCCTCAATCTGACGCGCCGTAATACGACCACGCTCTAAAGATTTAAGACCGTATTCACCGAAACTCACTTTAGCACCACGATGTGCTAAGCCTCGGTTACGCAGCTTCATCTGCTTTCTAAATTTTGTTCTTTTTGGCTGTAACATTGGTTAAAACCTTATTTCTCAACTGGGGCAGCAGTCTGCGCATTCGCGTCAAAAACTTCGCCTTTAAAAATCCAAACTTTGACACCAATGATGCCGTAAGTCGTATTCGCTTCTGCAGTACCGTAATCAATGTCTGCACGCAAAGTATGTAAAGGCACACGGCCTTCTCTATACCACTCAGTACGAGCAATCTCTGCACCATTTAATCGGCCAGCAACATTAATACGAATACCTTCAGCACCTAAACGCATTGTATTTGTTACCGCACGCTTCATAGCACGACGGAACATAATACGGCGCTCTAATTGCTGAGCAACACTTTCAGCAACCAGAGTTGCATCTAACTCAGGCTTACGTATTTCTTCGACACCAACGTTAACTGGGACACCCATAATGTCTGACACCTCGCGGCGCAGCTTATCGATATCCTCACCTTTTTTACCAATAACTATCCCTGGACGAGCTGTGTGGATAGTGATTTTGGCATTTTTAGCAGGTCTGTCTACTTGTATTTTGCTGACTGAAGCATGTGATAGTTTATCTTTAAGATATTCACGTACTTTCAAATCTTTTTCTAGAAGGCCAGAAAACTCTGAAGAGTCGGCATACCAGATTGAATTCCAATCTTTAATTATACCAAGTCTAAAGCCAGTTGGGTGAACCTTTTGTCCCATAAGTATTCTCTCTTACTTCTCGTCTACAACCACAGTAATGTGGCTAGTGCGTTTAAGGATACGGTTACCACGGCCTTTAGCACGTGGTGACATACGTTTCATTGTTGAACCTTCATCAACCATAACAGCAGAGACATATAATTCATCAATGTCTGCACCATCATTATGTTCAGCATTTGCGATGGCAGAATCAAGCACATCTTTCATTAAAACTGCTGCTTTTTTCGGGCTGAAAGTTAATAGGTTAATCGCCTTCTCAACAGGCAACCCCCTAATTTGATCTGCAACAAGACGTACTTTTTGTGCAGAAATTCTTGCGTAGCTAAGTTTTGCTTTTGTCGTCATTTCTCTACCCCTGACCTATCGCGTTTTTCTATCAGCGATGTGGCCTTTGAAGGTACGTGTTGGTGAAAACTCACCTAACTTGTGCCCAACCATATCTTCTGTAATAAATACAGGCAGGTGTTGTCTACCATTATGTACAGCAATTGTTAAACCAATCATATCTGGGATAATCATCGAACGACGAGACCATGTTTTAATTGGACGTTTATTATTTGCTTCTACTGCTTCTAAAACCTTTTTTTCAAGGTGCTGGTCTATAAAAGGACCTTTTTTAATTGAACGCGGCATACTTAATTCCTAGCCTTTATTTCTTATTACGACGACGTACGATTAAATTATCCGTACGCTTATTTTTACGAGTCTTGTAGCCTTTTGTAGGCATACCCCAAGGAGATACCGGATGACGGCCGCCCGAAGTGCGACCTTCACCACCACCATGTGGATGATCAACTGGGTTCATCACAACACCGCGAACGGTTGGACGAACACCACGCCAGCGAGTTGCACCCGCTTTACCTAACGATCTCAATGAATGCTCACCGTTACCCACTTCACCCAAAGTCACTTTGCAGTCCAAAGAGATCTTACGCATCTCACCAGAACGTAACCTTAAAGTACCGTAGCCATTTTCACGTGCTACAAACTGTGCACTGCTACCAGCACTACGAGCGATTTGAGCACCTTTACCAGGTTTCATTTCTATACAGTGAATCGTACTACCTAGTGGTATTGCTGACAGCTTTAATGCATTACCTGCACGAATCGCAGCATTATCACCAGACTCAAGCCTATCGCCAGCAACCACACCTTTAGGTGCGATGATGTATGACTTCTCACCATCTGCATAACTTAATAAAGCGATATGCGCCGTACGGTTTGGATCGTATTCAATACGTTCTACAACTGCTGGGATGCCGTCTTTATTACGTTTAAAATCAATTAAACGATAACGTTGTTTATGACCGCCACCACGATGTCTTACCGTGATGCGACCTGCATTATTTCTACCACCTGTCTTGGCTTTCTTTTCAACCAATGGCGCATATGGCGCACCACGGTGTAGATCTGCTGATTTAACTTCAACAACAAATCTGCGGCCTGCTGATGTAGGTTTAGCTTTTTTTAACGCCATTCCTGATTCCTCACCCGTATCCTATTATTTATTCTGCATCTAAGAAGTTGATATCTGTACCAGCTTCAAGTGTTACGTAGGCTTTTTTCCAATCACTGCGTTTACCCATAGTTTGGCCGCTGCGTTTAGTTTTACCTTTAACATTTGTTGTCGTTACTGAATCAACTTTTGCATCAAATAGCATTTCAACTGCTTTTTTGATTTCTAATTTATTTGCGCTTGGTAATACTTTTAGTACTACTTGATTATGGTTTTCAGCAACACGGGAAGCTTTTTCTGCAACAACAGGCCCTAAAATTACCTTAGTTAAACGTTCTGAGTTCATAGCAATGACTCCTCTAGTTTGCGAACAGAGTCTTCACTCATCACAACTTTTTCAAAACGAAGTAACGCAACCGGGTTAACGTGTGCTGCATCTGTAGCAGCAATGTCGTATAAGTTACGCGATGCTAAAGCTAAGTTACCCGCTGCATTTTCAGTTACGATAAGTGCATTTTTAACACCTAAAGCATCTGTTTTAGCTAACAAATCTCTTGTCTTAGGTGACTCAAGTTCAACTTTATCAACAATAACTAAGCTTTCGTTACGACGAAGCTCAGACAAGATTGAACAAAGTGCATTACGATAAACTTTACGGTTTACTTTTTGACTATAGTCACGTGGTTTAGCAGCAAATGTTGTACCACCAGAACGCCAAATTGGGCTTCTGATTGTACCTGCACGTGCGCGTCCACTCCCTTTTTGAGCAAATGGTTTACGACCACCACCACGTACTTCAGAACGTGTTTTTTGTGCGTGCGTACCTGCTCGTGCACCAGCTAAATAAGCTGTTACTACTTGATGAACCATAGATTCATTGTATTCACGATCGAACATGGCATCAGAAACAGTAATGTTTCCAGCTTTTGCTCCATCGAAAGATTGTAATTGAAGATCCACAATTATTCCCCTAAGAATCTTTTAGGCTTTTACAGCAGGACGAATAACAACGTCACTACCCTTGGCACCAGGCACTGAGCCTTTGACAAGTAGTAAGCCACGTTCTTCATCAACCCTAACTACCGATAGGTTTTGTAAAGTACGTTTAACGTCACCCATGTGCCCAGCCATTTTTTTGCCTTTAAAGACACGGCCTGGTGTTTGACATTGACCAATTGAGCCAGCTGAACGATGAGATATGGAGTTACCATGTGTCGCATCACCACCACGGAATCCGTAGCGTTTCATAGGACCTTGGAACCCTTTACCTTTTGTTACACCGCTGACATCAACTTGTTGACCAGCTTCAAACATAGATACTTTGATTTCTGAACCAAGTTCTAGATCTGATTCACCATCAACAGTAAATTCGCACACTTTATGGCCAGAAGCTGATTCTGCTTTCGCAAAATGTCCTGCTTGAGGCTTGGTGACACGTGATGATTTTTTTGAACCAATAGTGACTTGAACAGCACTATAACCATCTGTCTCAACCGTTTTTAATTGGCTAACACGATTTGGTTCAACTTCAATTACCGTAACCGGAGTAGAAACGCCATCTTCTGTAAAGACGCGTGTCATTCCACGTTTACGGCCGACAAGTCCAATAGTCATTGAGCCAGCCCCTTCTTAATTCAACTTGATCTGGACATCGACGCCAGCGGCGAGGTCCAGTTTCATGAGTGCGTCTACTGTTTTATCAGTAGGCTCAACAATGTCCATAAGGCGTTTATGCGTGCGGATCTCATATTGATCACGCGCATCCTTATTGACGTGCGGCGAAATCAAAACAGTAAAACGTTCTTTTTTAGTCGGCAATGGAATTGGTCCATTGATACGAGCTCCAGTACGTTTCGCTGTTTCGACGATTTCTTTAGCCGATTGATCTATCAAACGATGATCGAATGATTTCAAACGGATTCTAATAGTTTGGTTGGTTGCCATTATTTATTTACTCAGTGATTTTACTAACGACACCAGCACCAACGGTACGGCCGCCTTCACGAATAGCAAAACGTAATCCTTCTTCCATCGCAATCGGTGCAATCAGGGTTACGTCCATCTTAACGTTATCTCCAGGCATAACCATCTCTACGCCTGATGGTAATTCACATGCACCTGTAACGTCGGTTGTTCTAAAGTAAAACTGTGGGCGGTAACCATTAAAAAATGGTGTGTGACGGCCACCTTCATCTTTAGACAGAATATATACTTCCGCTTCAAATTGTGTGTGCGGCTTGATTGTGCCCGGATGTGCTAATACTTGACCACGGTCAACATCTTCACGCTTGGTTCCACGTAGCAATACACCTACGTTGTCGCCCGCTTGACCTTCGTCAAGTAATTTACGGAACATTTCAACACCTGTACAGGTCGTCTTCTGAGTGTCTTTGATACCAACGATATCTAACTCTTCACCCACTTTAACAATACCGCGTTCTACACGACCTGTTACAACGGTACCACGACCTGAAATTGAGAATACATCTTCAATCGGCATCAAGAATGAACCGTCTACGGCACGTTCTGGTTGTGGGAAGTAGCTGTCCATCGCTTCACCAAGCTTGATGATTGATGGTACGCCAATATCACTAGTGTCACCTTCTAAGGCTTTAAGTGCACTACCTACAATAATAGGTGTGTCGTCGCCAGGAAACTCGTATTTGTCTAGCAACTCACGCACTTCCATTTCTACCAATTCGATAAGCTCTTCATCATCGACCATGTCGGCTTTGTTTAAGAACACAACGATGTATGGAACACCTACTTGACGTGACAATAGGATATGTTCACGTGTTTGTGGCATTGGACCATCTGCTGCGTTAACAACTAAGATAGCGCCGTCCATTTGGGCTGCACCGGTGATCATGTTTTTCACATAATCAGCATGGCCTGGGCAATCTACATGCGCATAGTGACGGTTTGCTGTTTCATACTCTACGTGTGAGGTTGAAATTGTAATACCACGCTCTCTTTCTTCTGGCGCGTTATCAATCTCTGCGAAAGATTTTGTTTCGCCACCTTGGGCGTCTGCCATTACTTTCGTAATCGCCGCTGTCAACGTAGTCTTACCATGATCTACGTGACCTATCGTGCCCACATTGACATGTGGCTTCGTTCTCTCAAATTTTTCCTTGGACATTTCGTCTACCTCAATTAACTATTTGTTATCTTGTTTTACTAATGACTGCTTCAGTCACGTTATTCGGTGTTTCTGCGTAGCGTGCAAACTCCATTGAGTAAGTTGCACGACCTTGCGTCGCAGAACGCAAATCAGTTGCATAGCCAAACATCTCGGCCAGTGGCACCTCAGCACTAATTATTTTACCGCTAGGGGCATCATCCATGCCGCCAACCAGACCACGACGACGGTTGAGATCACCCATCACATCGCCCATGTAATCTTCAGGTGTCACCACCTCAATTTTCATCATTGGTTCAAGTAACACAGGATCTGCATCCAATGCACCATTCCTAAAACCAAGTGAACCAGCAACCTTAAACGCCATCTCATTTGAGTCCACATCATGGTATGAACCATCAAACAAAACCACTTTTACATCTTCTACTGGGTAGCCAGCTATTACACCATTTTTCATCTGCTCTTGTATACCCTTATCTACAGATGAAATAAATTCTTTTGGAACAGATCCGCCGACAGTCGCATTTTCAAAGGCATAACCAGTACCTGCCTTTTGAGGTTCCAGACGTAACCAAACATGTCCATACTGACCTCTACCACCACTTTGGCGCACAAATTTACCTTCAGCTTCGACTGTTTTACGGATTGTTTCTCTATAGGCAACCTGTGGTGCACCTACATTAGCATCGACTGTGAACTCGCGCTTCAAACGATCAACAATAATATCTAGGTGTAACTCGCCCATACCTGCAATTATTGTTTGCGCAGACTCTTCATCTGTTGAAACGCGAAAAGAAGGATCCTCTTTCGCTAGCTTACCTAAAGCGATACTCATTTTTTCCTGATCAGCTTTAGTTCTTGGTTCAATTGCAACCGATATAACTGGTTCAGGGAACTCCATGCGTTCTAATGTAATTGCATGGTCTGCATTACATAAAGTGTCACCCGTTGTCGTGTCTTTTAGACCAATAGCTGCAGCAATATCACCCGCTCTTACTTCTGTTATCTCTTCGCGTGAATTACTGTGCATTTGCACAAGACGGCCTATACGTTCTTTTTTACCTTTTACCGGATTAAAAACAGCATCACCCGATTTAAGTACACCGGAATAAACTCGGAAGAACGTTAAGGTACCGACGAATGGGTCTGTGGCAATTTTAAATGCAAGAGATGCAAAAGGCTCATCATCATTCGCATGACGCTCAGCTGTCTCATCATCATTGATGATACCTTTAATTGCTGGTACATCTTCCGGAGATGGCATGTATTCGATTACGGCATCCAGCATTGCTTGAACACCTTTATTTTTAAAGGCTGATCCACAAAAAGCAGGCACAATTTGATTGGCTAATGTTTGTGAGCGAATGCCTGCTTTGATGTCCTCTTCAGATAACTCACCTACTTCTAGGTATTTATCCATCAATTCTTCATTTGCTTCGGCTGCGGCTTCTACGAGTAACTCGCGATATTTTTCACACTCAGCCTGCATACTAGGTGCTATATCGCGGGCTTCGTATGTAACACCCATGTCATCTTCATTCCAATAAATCGCTTTCATACGAATGAGATCGACTACACCTTCAAAGCCATCTTCGGCTCCAATAGGTAATTGCATGGGGACAGGGGTTGCGCCTAGGCGCTCTTTGATTTGCTCTATAACACGGAGAAAGTTCGCGCCAGCACGATCCATTTTATTAACAAATGCCATGCGGGGAACTTTATATTTATTAGCTTGGCGCCAAACAGTTTCTGATTGTGGTTCTACACCACCAACTGCACAGAAAACTGCGACTGCACCATCGAGTACCCGTAATGACCGTTCAACTTCAATCGTGAAGTCAACATGGCCTGGTGTATCAATAATATTGATACGATGCTGAGGAAATTGTTTATCCATCCCAAACCAGAAACAGGTTGTCGCCGCAGAGGTGATAGTGATACCACGCTCTTGCTCTTGTTCCATCCAATCCATTGTGGCAGCACCATCATGCACTTCACCTATCTTATGCGATATACCCGTGTAATACAGCACGCGCTCAGTCGTCGTGGTTTTACCCGCGTCGATATGGGCCATGATGCCGATATTACGGTATCGATTAATAGGTGTGCTTCGTGCCACTATCGGTACTCTTATGTTAATAAATAATTGTTAAAGAACAGGTGTAACAAATGTAACTTAATTAATCGCTGCGCTCTGCCCCTTATATAGAGGAGAGCGCAGAGTATGCTTAAAAACGGAAGTGAGAAAATGCCTTGTTAGCGTCAGCCATACGATGCGTATCTTCTTTCTTCTTAACTGCTGAGCCTTTACCGTCAAAGGCATCAGTCAATTCACCAGCAAGACGCATAGACATAGATTTTTCACCACGCTTACGTGCTGCTTCAGCTAACCAACGCATTGCAAGTGCTGTACGGCGTTCCGCACGTACTTCAACAGGCACTTGATAAGTTGCACCACCTACGCGGCGAGATTTAACTTCAACCATTGGGCTGATATTTTCTAACGCTTGTTGAAAAACTTCTAAGCCATTTGCAGACTTAGATTCAGCAACAGCATCTAATGCATCATATGCGATTTTTTCAGCAACTGATTTCTTGCCGTCTTTCATAATGACGTTGATGAATTTAGCGAGTCCAATGTTTGAAAACTTTGGATCTGGCAGTATTTCACGCTTGGCAACAACCCTTCTTCTTGGCATGTCTTATTCCTAATTCTTATATCTATACTAATCGCTGGAAGCGATTATTAACTTTTCGGACGCTTGGCGCCATACTTAGAACGACCTTGGCGACGTGCTGTAACACCTGAAGTATCAAGTGCACCACGTACTGTGTGGTAACGAACACCCGGTAAATCTTTAACACGACCACCACGAATCAATACGACCGAGTGTTCTTGTAGATTATGACCTTCACCACCAATATATGATGTCACTTCAAAGCTGTTAGTCAGACGTACACGCGCTACTTTACGCATTGCTGAGTTTGGCTTTTTAGGAGTTGTTGTATACACACGTGTACAAACGCCACGACGTTGAGGACATGCCTGCAATGCAGGGACATTGTTCTTTTTCTTTTGTTTCAACCTTGGTTTGCGAACCAATTGATTTATTGTTGCCATTAAAGTAATGCCTTAACAAATAATTACCGATGGTAGACTACGATACTATTATTCTCGTATTACCAGTATAAAAAGCGGGGACCCATAAATGAGTCCCCGACAAAGAAGAGGAATTCTACTCTCTTATTTAGCTCCGAGTCAAGATACTTTTTCTAAAGCTTCACTCTCTGTTTCAACTTCAACCTCAGCAACTGGCTTAGAAGTCTCAGTTGCAACGACATCATCTTGATGACGTTTACGATAGCGTTCTTTATGGTAAGCCAAACCAGTACCAGCAGGAATCAAGCGACCTACGATAACGTTTTCTTTCAAACCTCTTAACGGATCACGCTTCCCGGTTACTGCCGCATCTGTCAGTACGCGGGTTGTTTCCTGGAACGATGCCGCAGAAATAAACGAATCTGTTGCTAGTGATGCTTTAGTAATACCGAGTAACAAATGCTGGAATGTTGCTGGTAGCTTATCTGCTGCCGTTGCTTCATCATTAGCATCAAGCAAACGATCGTGATCGATCTGCTCACCTTTAAGGAATCGCGTTTCTCCAGCTGATGCAATCTCAACTTTACGGAGCATTTGACGAACAATTACCTCAATATGTTTATCGTTAATTTTTACACCTTGCAAGCGATAAACTTCCTGTACTTCACTCGACATATAGTTTGCTAATGCCAACACACCTTTCAAGCGTAAAATATCGTGAGGGTCTTCAGGTCCGTCTACTAACATTTCACCTTTTTCAATGTGCTCACCTTCAAACACAGAAACGTGACGCCATTTAGGAATTAATTCCTCATGAGGTTCACCTTCTTGAGGCGTAATGATGAGTCGTTGTTTACCTTTAGTTTCTTTACCGAAACTGATTGTGCCTGAAATTTCAGCCATCAATGCAGGATCTTTAGGTTTACGTGCTTCGAATAAATCAGCAACACGTGGTAGACCACCGGTGATATCCCTTGTTTTACTGCTTTCTTGTGGGATACGCGCTAATACGTCACCTATACTCACTTCTTCACCATCTGAGACACGGACAATCGCACCACCCGGTAAGAAGTATTGAGCTGGAATATCTGTCCCTACGATAAAGATATCATTACCATCACTATCGACCAGTTTAACCATCGGACGCATATCTTTAGCAGCACTACTACGCTGTTTTGGATCGCGAACGATTAAGCTTGTTAGACCAGTAACTTCATCGACTTGTTTATCAGCTGTGACACCTTCAACAAGATCTTTAATTTCTACTCTACCCGCCATTTCCGTCACAACTGGATGGGTATGCGGATCCCATGTTGCAATGATTTGACCTGCATCTACCGCATCATTATCAGCGACTGTAATTTCAGCACCATATGGGATTTTATAACGTTCGCGCTCACGGCCATTGTCATCAATTAGATGCAATTCACCTGAACGAGATACCGCAATAAATTTACCACTCGCATGTTTCACTGACTTGATATTGTGAAAGCGGATATTACCTTTGTATTTCAAGGAAACTGAGTTATCAGCAGCTGTTCTAGATGCCGCACCACCAATATGGAAAGTACGCATTGTCAGCTGTGTACCGGGTTCACCGATTGATTGTGCTGCTATAACACCGACTGCTTCACCAACGTTAATTTGATGTCCTCGCCCTAAGTCACGTCCATAACAAGATGAACACACACCATAACGCGACTCACAGGTAATCGCAGAGCGCACCATGACTTCATCAACGCCTTTCTCTTCAAGCATGATAACCATGCCTTCGTCCATTAGCGTTCCAGCTTCTAGAATAACTTCGCTACCATCGTTACTCATAATAGCTTGAGCCACAACACGACCAAGTACACGCTCACCTAATGGTTCAACAACATCACCACCATCAATGATAGGCGACATATTAATACCTTGTGTTGTACCACAATCTTCTTCAACTACAACCAGATCTTGTGCAACGTCAACCAAACGACGTGTCAAATAACCTGAGTTGGCAGTTTTCAAAGCGGTATCAGCTAGACCTTTACGAGCACCATGCGTTGAGATGAAGTATTGAAGTACGTCTAGACCTTCACGGAAGTTCGCAGTAATTGGTGTTTCGATGATAGAACCATCTGGTTTTGCCATCAAACCACGCATACCTGCCAACTGACGAATCTGAGCTGCAGAACCACGAGCACCAGAATCAGCCATCATATAGATAGAGTTCATGGATTGCTGTTCAACTTCTTTACCTTCAGCATCAACAACGGTATCTGAACCTAAACCATCCATCATCGCCTTAGCAATTTGGTCATTAGTTCGTGACCAGATATCGATAATTTTATTGTAGCGCTCACCATCGGTCACTAAACCTTGAGCATATTGCGTCGCAATCTCTTCAACTTCTGCTTCTGCTTTCGCCAAAATATCAGCTTTTGACTCTGGAATAGCCATATCGTCAACGCCAACAGACGCACCAGATTTAGTTGCCTGAGAAAAACCAAGATACATTAGTTGATCTGCAAAAATAACCGTGTCTTTCAAACCTAATCGGCGATAACTAACATTCACTAAGTCACCAATCGCCTTCTTAGTCATTGAACGATCAATGACGGAGAATGGTAAGCCTTTCGGTACAATGCCAAATAACAAAGCTCGACCTACTGTCGTGTCTACACGAATACGGCGGTTTTGCTCGGGTTCTGGCAATGTCACATCTGTTTCATCAACACGTACGGTGATTTTGGCATGAAGCGCAACTTCATTATTGTCATAAGCCCGTTTCAATTCAGCCAAATCAGCGAAACGAATACCTTCACCTTTAGCGTTGACGAGTTCACGGGTCATATAATAAAGACCTAAGACCACGTCTTGTGATGGAATGATGACTGGCTCACCATTAGCAGGTGACAAGATATTATTGGTCGCCATCATTAATGAACGTGCTTCCAATTGAGCTTCTAATGACAATGGTACGTGTACCGCCATTTGGTCACCATCAAAGTCAGCATTGAAAGCGCCACAGACTAAAGGATGAAGCTGGATCGCTTTACCTTCAATCAATAATGGCTCAAATGCTTGAATACCTAATCTATGAAGTGTTGGCGCACGGTTAAGCATGATTGGATGTTCACGAATAACTTCTTCAAGAATATCCCAAACTTCTGAACCTTCACGTTCTACCATCTTCTTAGCAGCTTTGATTGTTGTCGCTAAACCGGCACGCTCCAACTTACCGTAGATAAATGGTTTGAAGAGTTCCAAAGCCATTTTCTTTGGTAAACCACATTGGTGTAATTTAAGGTAAGGACCAACTACGATAACAGAACGGCCAGAATAATCGACACGTTTACCTAGTAAGTTTTGGCGGAAACGACCTTGCTTACCTTTAATCATATCTGCTAAAGATTTTAGCGGCATACGATTAGTACCAGTGATTGCACGACCACGACGACCATTATCTAATAAGGCATCAACAGACTCTTGCAACATCCGTTTTTCATTACGAACAATGATGTCTGGTGCATTCAAATCTAATAAGCGTTTTAGACGGTTATTACGGTTAATGACGCGGCGATAAAGATCATTCAAATCAGATGTCGCAAAACGACCACCATCAAGCGGTACTAATGGACGCAAATCTGGTGGTAGAACAGGCAATACTTCCATCACCATCCATTCAGGTTTGTTACCTGAATCTAGGAACGCTTCCATCAATTTCAAACGTTTAGTCAGTTTCTTAATTTTAGTTTCAGAATTGGTCCCATCAATATCTTCACGAATCGTCTCAATCTCTTGAGTCACGTCAATGTTACGTAGTAATTCTTGAACAGCTTCAGCACCCATTCTAGCGTCAAATTCGTCGCCATATTCTTCAACGACATTTAAGTATGTTTCATCTGATAGCAACTGACCTTTTTCAAGGGGTGTCATACCAGGATCAACAACAATAAATGCTTCGAAGTATAGAACACGCTCAAGATCACGCAGTGTCATATCTAAGAACAAAGAAATACGTGATGGCAATGATTTCAAGAACCAAATATGAGCCACAGGACTTGCAAGTTCGATATGCGCCATACGCTCACGACGTACTTTGGCAATCGTCACTTCAACACCACATTTCTCACAGATTACGCCACGATGTTTTAAACGCTTATATTTACCACATAGACATTCGTAATCTTTAACAGGACCAAAAATCTTACAACAGAATAAACCTTCACGTTCCGGCTTAAAAGTACGGTAGTTAATTGTTTCCGGCTTTTTAACTTCACCAAATGACCATGAACGGACCATTTTAGGTGAAGCCAAACCGATTCGGATGGCATCAAACTCTTCAGTTTGAGATTGTTGCTTTAACAGATTAAGCAAATCTTTCATGTTTCTTTCTCCGCTGCCTTATCAGGCTAATAATTCGATTATCAATAAGTTCGACTAACGACTTTCTTTAGTCTTCGACCAAGTCAATATCGATACCAAGAGAACGAATCTCTCTCGTTAATACTTTGAAGGATTCAGGCATACCTGCATCCATTCGATAATCACCATCCACAATATTTTTATAGATCCGAGTACGGCCATTCACATCATCTGATTTCACAGTCAACATTTCTTGTAAGGTATAAGCAGCACCATAAGCTTGCAATGCCCAAACCTCCATCTCACCGAATCTTTGCCCACCAAATTGTGCTTTACCACCCAATGGCTGTTGAGTAACAAGACTATATGGACCGGTAGAACGTGCATGCATTTTGTCATCAACCAAGTGATTCAGTTTCAACATATGCATGTAACCTACTGTGACAGGACGCTCAAATGCATCGCCAGTTCGGCCATCAATTAAAGTTGCTTGTCCACTACGTGGTAGGCCCGCTAGCTCTAACATATCTTTGATTTCACTTTCTTGTGCACCATCAAATACAGGTGTTGCCATTGGCACACCTTCTTTCAGGTTACCTGCCAGCTCAATGATTTCATCATCAGATAATGAATCTAGATCTTCTTGTTTACCACTGGTGTTATAAACCTTACCTAAGAACTCTCTTAGTTCAGCTACTTCTTTTTGCTGTTCTAACATCTCAGCAATCTTATAACCCACGCCCTTAGCAGCCCAACCAAGATGAATTTCCAGTACCTGACCGATATTCATCCTAGACGGTACGCCCAATGGGTTTAACACGATATCTACAGGACGACCATCAGCGGTATAAGGCATATCTTCAACAGGTACGATGTTTGAAATAACACCTTTGTTACCATGACGACCCGCCATCTTGTCACCTGGTTGGATACGACGTTTCACAGCCAAGAAAACTTTAACCATGCGTTGAACGCCTGGCGCAAGATCATGACCTGAAGTCAATTTTTGTTTCTTAACTTCGAACTGATCATCCATATCTTGACGACATTGTTTAACCTGCTCAGAAGCATGTTCTAACTGAGCATTTAAACTTTCTGATTCCATATTGAGCTCAAACCATTTGGCATGCTCTAATTTCTTCAGATAGGCTTTAGTAACTTTTGCACCTTTATCTAAACCAGGTCCACTTTTTGCGACTTTACCGTTCAATGCTTTTTCAAGACGGGCAAAAACATCGTCAACAATAATACGATGTTGATCCAGTAAATCAGCACGCACTTTTTCAAGCTCTGCATGCTCAATTGCTTGGGCACGTTCATCTTTATCCACACCGTCACGGGTAAAGACTTGTACATCTATAACTGTACCAAAAGTGCTTGAAGGTACACGTAAAGATGAATCTTTTACGTCTGCTGCTTTTTCACCAAAAATAGCACGGAGTAATTTTTCTTCTGGTGTCAGTTGTGACTCACCTTTTGGTGTCACTTTACCAACCAAAATATCTCCTGGTTTCACTTCAGCGCCGACATAAACGATGCCTGATTCATCTAATTTAGATAAAGCACTTTCACTAACATTTGGAATATCACTAGTGATTTCCTCGGTACCTAATTTCGTATCACGCGCCAGACAGTTCAACTCTTGAATATGAATGGTAGTGAAACGATCTTCTTCAACTACGCGCTCTGATACAAGAATTGAATCCTCATAGTTATAACCATTCCAAGGCATAAATGCGATTAAGATATTCTGGCCTAAAGCCAACTCACCTTTATCTGTTGATGGCCCATCAGCAAGGACATCGCCTTTAGCAATGACATCACCTGGCTTAACTAATGGCGTTTGATTGATGCAGGTACTTTGATTAGAACGCGCATATTTAATTAAGTTATAAATATCAACGCCTGACTCAGCATCACCCGCCTCATTATCATTAACACGAATAACGACACGACTTGCATCAACCGAATCAACCGTACCGCCGCGATTAGCCGTGACCATTACGCCAGAATCGATTGCAACTACACGTTCCATGCCCGTTCCAACAATCGGTTTTTCCGCACGTAAAGTTGGTACTGCTTGACGTTGCATGTTCGAGCCCATCAAGGCACGGTTAGCATCATCATGTTCTAAGAATGGAATCAATGAAGCCGCGACAGAAACAACTTGGCGTGGCGACACATCCATATATTGAACTTGATCTGACGGCATCAAAGAAAATTCATTCTTATAACGACAAGGCACCATATTATCTTGGATCTCGCCTTTATCACTTAAATTGATAGTTGCTTGAGCGATTTTATATTCACCCTCATCAATCGCAGATAAATATTCGATATCTGATGTTGCTTTGCCATCGACCACTTTACGATAAGGTGTTTCGATAAAGCCATATTCATTAGTGCGAGCATAAACAGCCAAAGAGTTAATCAAACCAATGTTTGGACCCTCTGGTGTTTCGATAGGACATACACGACCATAATGCGTTGGATGTACGTCACGAACTTCAAAGCCAGCACGTTCACGGGTCAAGCCACCAGGGCCTAACGCTGAAACACGACGTTTGTGCGTTACTTCCGATAATGGATTATTTTGATCCATAAACTGAGATAGCTGACTTGAACCAAAGAATTCTTTGATTGCAGCAGCCACTGGTTTAGCATTAATTAATTGTTGCGGCATTAAACCTTCAGACTCAGCAATACTCAAACGCTCACGTACTGCACGTTCTACACGGACCAAACCGACACGGAATTGGTTTTCTGCCATTTCACCAACGCTTCTTACACGGCGGTTACCTAGGTGATCAATATCATCAACCACACCATGGCCATTGCGAATACCAATCAGTTCTTTTAAGACGGCAATAATGTCATCGTTAGATAATATGCCTTCGCCTTCTAGCGCCTCACGACCTAGACGACGATTAAACTTCATACGACCAACGCCTGATAAATCATATCGTTCGCTAGTGAAGAATAAATTGTTAAACAAGTTTTGTGATGAGTCTTGTGTTGGTGGCTCACCAGGACGCATCATGCGATAGATTTCAATTTTTGCCTCTAAGGCTGTCGTTGTTTCATCTAAACGCAAAGTATCTGAGATATAAGGTCCACTATCCAAGTCATTTGAGTAAATAGTTTCTATCGTAGTCGCTTCCATTTGATTGAAAGCTTCTAAAGTTTCTTCAGTAATTTCATCGTTAGCGGATACCAGAAGTTCACCAGTATCAGTGTCAATCATGTCAACAGCAACGACTTTACCAATCAAATAGCTTGCTGGAACGGTTAGTTTATCCATTCCTGCTTTTTCCATTTGACGAACATGACGGCCAGTAACTTGGCGATCAGCTTCAACAATCACCTTACCGTCTGATGTTGCAATCTCAAATGGGATTGTTTGTCCACGAAGACGCAAAGGAATTAAATCTAACTCGTAACCATCGCCTTTCTTATTATATGTTTCACGCTCAAAGAACATCTCAAGGATCTGTTCATTGTTATAGTCCAATGCACGAAGAAGTATAGACGCTGGTAACTTACGGCGACGATCTATACGAACAAATACTGAATCTTTAGGATCGAACTCAAAATCTAACCATGAGCCACGGTAAGGAATAACACGAGCATTAAATAAAATTTTACCTGATGAATGTGTTTTACCTTTATCACTATCAAAGAACACACCAGGAGAACGGTGAAGCTGAGACACGATTACACGCTCAGTACCGTTGATGACAAAGTTGCCTTTCTCTGTCATTAATGGGATTTCACCCATGTAAACTTCCTGCTCTTTTATGTCTTTTACGACTTTTGATTTTGCAGGGGCATCTTTGTCATAAATAACAAGACGCATTTTTACGCGTAAAGGTGCAGCGTAAGTCACACCACGGAGTTGACATTCTTTCACGTCAAATGAGGGTGTTCCTAAGCGATAACTAACATACTGCAATTCAGCCATGCCAGTATGACTTTTGATTGGGAAGACAGAATCAAACGCAGCATGCAAGCCTTTAGCAGAACGCTCATCAGCAATGACGCCTTGTTGTAAAAAGTCCTGATACGAATTAACCTGGGTTGCAAGCAAATTAGGAACATTCAAGACACTTGGACGCTTTCCAAAATCCTTACGAATCCGTTTTTTCTCGGTAAACGTATAAGCCATTTATTACACCTCGAGTAACATCCTAATAGCAGGTAATTGCTAGCAGGAATTGTTATATTTTTTTAGTTAGTTAATGAAAAGTTTTCTCATTAACCAGTAACGGAAAAAGGCCGGTGATAAAATCACCAGCCAGTTTCTATATCATGGTGGCCCAAAAGCCACCATGATCAAGAGCCAACTTATTTAAGTTCAGCGGCAGCACCAGCATCAGTAAGTGTTTTAACAACTTCTTCAGCTTCAGCTTTTTCTGCACCTTCTTTAATTGTTGCAGGTACACCTTCAACCATGTCTTTAGCTTCTTTCAAGCCAAGACCAGTGATACCACGAACAGCTTTGATAACGCTTACTTTGTTATCACCAAAGCTTGTCATTACAACGTCAAACTCAGTTTGTTCTGCAGCGGCTGCGCCACCTGCATCACCACCGGCAGCAGCAGCTACAGCAACAGGTGCAGCAGCAGTTACGCCAAATTTTTCTTCCATTGCTTCGATCAAATCTACGACCTCAACAACTGTCATATTTGAAATCGCTTCCAAAATATCATCTTTAGATACAGCCATTTTCTTTTCCTATATTCAAACTTACAGAATTAATAATTACAGCAACACACTAATGTGATTTATGCTGCTTCTTTCGCATCGCGAACAGCCGCGAATGTACGAACCATCTTGCTAGTCGGTGCAACCAAAGTACGAACCAATTTCTCAACTGGTGCCTTCATCGTACCCATAAGAATGCCAATCGCTTGGTCCTTAGTAGGCATTTTGGCAAGTCTGTCAATCTCAGTTGCAGGTAATAAATTACCCCCTAATGAAACCATTTTGACTTCGAACTTATCGTTTTCTTTCGAAAACTCACTCATGACACGTGCTACAGCACCTGGATCTTCCATTGAAAACCCATATACCAATGGTCCAATCATTCCTTCCTGCATGCAGGCGAAATCAGTTCCATCAACAGCACGACGTGCCAACGTATTTCTCACAACACGAATGTAAACATTTTGTTCACGTGCTGCATTACGTAGCGCAGTCATGTCAGAAACAGATAATCCACGGTATTCTGCAGCAATTGCAGAGTGAGCCGTAGACGCTATTTCAGCGACCTCAGCAACGACAGCTTTTTTTCCTTCCAGATTTAGAGCCACCTAAGTTACCTCCTTAGGTCACTATTCGTAAAAATAGTGATGTTGCTTATCAAAGAAGAGTTTCCTCTTCCACCATTTACGGTGTTCAACATTAGAAATTCTGCAGTTGAACCCGTCTGCGCAGGCCAATCACTCAAGGTGATCAATTAAATTGTTATACCTGCGGTCTTAGACGACCCAGCTAAAAGCTGGGCGGTCCAAATTTTTACTAGTCTAAGAAAGACTTATCTAATGTGACACCAGCACCCATTGTGCTAGAGACACTGATACGTTTTAGATAAATACCTTTCGCAGAGCTAGGTTTTAATTTATTTAAATCTTCCAGCAAAGCTTTTAAGTTCTGCTCTAAAGCTGCTACTTCAAAGCTTGCGTTACCAATTGGGCAGTGAATGATACCTGCTTTATCTGTACGGTAACGAACTTGACCCGCTTTTGCGTTTTTAACTGCTTCAGCTACATTTGGTGTCACAGTACCTACTTTAGGGTTAGGCATTAAACCACGAGGGCCTAATACTTGACCTAGCGTACCAACAACACGCATTGCATCAGGTGAAGCAATCACGACATCAAAATCCATATTGCCTGCTTTGATTGATTCAGCTAAATCATCAAAACCAACTACATCAGCACCGGCTTCTTTAGCAGCATCAGCATTTGCGCCTTGTGCAAATACAGCTACACGTACTGTTTTACCCGTACCATTTGGTAATACTGTCGAGCTACGAACAACTTGGTCTGATTTACGAGGATCAACACCTAGGTTGATGGCTACATCAATTGATTCAACAAACTTTGCTGATGCATTATCTTTAACAAATGTTAATGCTTCATCAATAGCGTATAACTTACCTTCTTCCAATTTTTCACGAATAGCTCGTGTTCTTTTTCCGATAGCAGCCATTATTCTGCTCCCTCTGTATCTAAGCCCATGCTACGTGCAGTACCAGCGATTGTTTTAACAGCCGCATCCATATCATTAGCTGATAGATCAGGCATTTTAATCGTAGCGATTTCTTCTAACTGAGCACGATTTACTTTACCCACTTTTTCTGTGTTAGGTCGACCACTACCACTTTTCAAGCCCGCCGCTTTTTTAAGCAATACTGCAGCTGGTGGCGTCTTAGTGATGAAAGTAAAACTTTTATCATTGTAGACAGTGATAACAACAGGAACAGGTAAGCCAGATTCCATGCTTTGAGTCTTTGCATTAAATGCTTTACAAAACTCCATGATATTCACACCATGTTGACCTAAAGCAGGACCAACTGGAGGACTTGGATTTGCCGAACCAGCTGCTACTTGCAACTTGATATAGGCATCGATTTTCTTAGCCATCGTTTTCTCCTCAATGGGTACAAGCGCCTCTCGGCTCCCCTATAACAAACCAGCCTAAGCTGGATAAATACTAACCTTTTGCAACTTGGCTGAACTCAAGTTCAACCGGTGTTGAACGGCCAAATATAATGACCTCAACACGAATTTTGCTTTTTTCGTAATTCACTTCTTCAACAACACCAGTGAAATCATTAAATGGTCCGTCTGTAACGCGAACAACTTCACCTGGTTCAAATAAGACTTTCGGGCGTGGGCTTTCCACACCTTCTTGTACGCGCTGTAATATCTGGTTTGCTTCAGCTTCAGTAATCGGTGCAGGACGATCGCCCGAACCACCAATAAAACGTAAAACACGCGGTAAATCATTCACCACATGCCAAGTTTCATCATCCATTTCCATATTGACTAAAACATAGCCAGGAAAGAATTTACGTTCACTTCTACGTTTTTGTCCTTCACGCATCTCAACCACTTCTTCAGTCGGGACTAAAACTTCGCCAAACTTATCTTCTAGACCAAAACGCACAATACGCTCTTCTAAAGAACGCTTAACTTGGCCTTCATAACCAGAAAAAGCTTGAATCACATACCAACGCTTACTCATCTTCAATCTTTTCCTTATAGCATTAGGGAGCGAACTGCCCAGCCCAATAGTGAGTCAAATGCCCACAACATCAACGCAACAAGCATCACCATTAATAAAACAATTAATGTTGTTTGCAGCGTTTCTTGTCGTGTCGGCCAAACTACTTTCCTGACCTCAACTTGTGTGTCGCCAACATAACTCAACACAGTTGAGCCAATAGCTGTTCTTGATGCAATAAACACAGCTAAACCTGCCACTGCTAGCAAGCCAAGTACTCTCAGAAGCGTTGAATACTCTGAGTAGGTGTAAAACAAAGTAATCGCAACCACCATCATGATGACTGCGATTATTAACTTGATATTATCTGCCATTCTTATTCGTTATCTTATTTAATCTCGAAGAAGACAAAATGGCAGGCCAGGAGGGAATCGAACCCCCAACCTACGGTTTTGGAGACCGTCGCTCTGCCAATTGAGCTACTGGCCTAACATATATGCCGAAAATTTAGCCGGACTTCCAAAGTGCCCGGCTAAGGCATTCTTTTCTATTCAGTAATTTTACTAACGACACCAGCACCAACGGTACGGCCGCCTTCACGAATAGCAAAACGTAATCCTTCTTCCATCGCAATCGGTGCAATCAGGGTTACGTCCATCTTAACGTTATCTCCAGGCATAACCATCTCTACGCCTGATGGTAATTCACATGCACCTGTAACGTCGGTTGTTCTAAAGTAAAACTGTGGGCGGTAACCATTAAAAAATGGTGTGTGACGGCCACCTTCATCTTTAGACAGAATATATACTTCCGCTTCAAATTGTGTGTGCGGCTTGATTGTGCCCGGATGTGCTAATACTTGACCACGGTCAACATCTTCACGCTTGGTTCCACGTAGCAATACACCTACGTTGTCGCCCGCTTGACCTTCGTCAAGTAATTTACGGAACATTTCAACACCTGTACAGGTCGTCTTCTGAGTGTCTTTGATACCAACGATATCTAACTCTTCACCCACTTTAACAATACCGCGTTCTACACGACCTGTTACAACGGTACCACGACCTGAAATTGAGAATACATCTTCAATCGGCATCAAGAATGAACCGTCTACGGCACGTTCTGGTTGTGGGAAGTAGCTGTCCATCGCTTCACCAAGCTTGATGATTGATGGTACGCCAATATCACTAGTGTCACCTTCTAAGGCTTTAAGTGCACTACCTACAATAATAGGTGTGTCGTCGCCAGGAAACTCGTATTTGTCTAGCAACTCACGCACTTCCATTTCTACCAATTCGATAAGCTCTTCATCATCGACCATGTCGGCTTTGTTTAAGAACACAACGATGTATGGAACACCTACTTGACGTGACAATAGGATATGTTCACGTGTTTGTGGCATTGGACCATCTGCTGCGTTAACAACTAAGATAGCGCCGTCCATTTGGGCTGCACCGGTGATCATGTTTTTCACATAATCAGCATGGCCTGGGCAATCTACATGCGCATAGTGACGGTTTGCTGTTTCATACTCTACGTGTGAGGTTGAAATTGTAATACCACGCTCTCTTTCTTCTGGCGCGTTATCAATCTCTGCGAAAGATTTTGTTTCGCCACCTTGGGCGTCTGCCATTACTTTCGTAATCGCCGCTGTCAACGTAGTCTTACCATGATCTACGTGACCTATCGTGCCCACATTGACATGTGGCTTCGTTCTCTCAAATTTTTCTTTAGACATGACTAGAGTCTCCCCGTCAATATTATCAAGTTATAACAAAAACAAAAAAGACAGAAAAATCCCTGTCTAAATCAAATACTTACTCTAAGTATGTATGGAGCCCACAATCAGAATCGAACTGATGACCTCATCCTTACCATGGATGCGCTCTACCGACTGAGCTATGCGGGCCGTGGTTCCAAACAAATTATGGAGCGGGTGATGGGAATCGAACCCACGTGATCAGCTTGGAAGGCTGGAGTTCTACCATTGAACTACACCCGCATCTAACTACATACTCTTTATATATTACTGGTGGAGGGGGGAGGATTCGAACCTCCGAAGGCGGAGCCGTCAGATTTACAGTCTGATCCCTTTGGCCACTCGGGAACCCCTCCACGAAAACAGGACATTATTCGTAAATTAAAGGCTGCTGTCAACTACAAAACAGGAATATAAAGAAATAATCTTTATGTAGCTCAATCTGGCTTCTTTATTTAATATTCTTAATAATCACTGCGCGATAAAACAGCGCATAGTATACTATCAAGCTTAATTATACCCAGCAGAATTCTACAGGAGTCTCTCTATGGAGCAGTACCGCGGTACTACTATCCTATCTTATCGCCGTAATGGGCAAGTAGTTATTGGTGGCGATGGCCAAGTTAGTCTTGGCAATACTGTCATGAAAGGCAACGCGCGAAAAGTACGTCGGCTGTATAACGATCAAGTCATTGCTGGATTTGCTGGAGGTACAGCAGATGCGTTTACTTTATTTGAACGATTTGAAGCCAAACTTGAAAAACATCAAGGCAACTTAACGCGAAGCGCCCTTGAGCTGGCCAAAGACTGGCGTACCGACCGTATGATGCGCCGCCTTGAAGCATTATTAGCTGTAGCGGACAAAGAACAATCTTTGATCATTACTGGTAATGGTGATGTCATTGAGCCTGAAGGTGGCCTGATGGCAATCGGTTCTGGCGGCCCTTTTGCCCAATCTGCAGCAACAGCACTTGTTGAAAACACTGATCTTAGTGCCCGTGATATTGTCGAAAAAGGACTTAATATAGCCGCTGATATCTGCATTTACACCAATCACAACCTTACTATTGAAACTTTAGAAAACGAGTCTGAATAAAACACTATGCACGCATTAACACCTAAACAAATTGTTCAAGAATTAGATAAACATATCATCGGTCAACAAGCGGCTAAGAAAGCTGTAGCAATCGCCCTCAGAAACCGCTGGCGTCGTAAACAACTTTCTACTGAATTCCAACATGAAATCACACCAAAAAATATTTTAATGATTGGCCCGACAGGTGTGGGAAAAACAGAAATTGCTCGCAGATTGGCAAAACTAGCCAATGCCCCTTTTATCAAAGTTGAGGCGACCAAGTTCACTGAAGTAGGTTATGTCGGACGCGATGTCGAATCGATTATCCGTGATCTCGCTGAAACGGCGATGAAGATGTTACGCGAACAAGCTGTCAAGAAAGTAAAAATAAGTGCTGAAGATTCTGCGGAAGAACGTATCTTAGATAGTTTATTGCCCCCTGCTCGTGGTCAAGAGGATGGTGATGAACAATCAAATACACGGCAACGCTTTCGCAAAATGTTACGCGAAGGCAGCTTAGATGATCGCGAAATTGAACTAGAGCTTAGTTCACCTAGTGTTGGCGTTGAAATCATGTCACCACCTGGTATGGAAGAAATGACCAATCAATTACAGGACATGTTCCAAAATATGGGGTCATCACGTAAATCAACCCGTAAAATAACGGTCAAAAAAGCAAAACGGCTCTTAGTAGAAGAAGAGGCAGACAAGCTTATTAATGAAGAAGACCTTAAGGCACAGGTTATTGAAGCTGTAGAACAAAACGGTATTGTCTTTTTAGATGAGGTCGATAAAATCACTCATCGTAGTGAAGGTGGAGGCGGTGGCGCTGATGTTTCCCGTGCAGGCGTGCAACGTGATTTATTACCTTTAGTCGAAGGCAGCACGGTGTCTACTAAATATGGCATGTTAAAAACAGATCATATTTTGTTTATCGCTTCAGGTGCATTCCATTTGAGTAAACCTTCTGACCTCATCCCCGAGCTACAAGGACGACTCCCTATTCGCGTTGAGTTAAATGCACTTGGCGCTGATGATTTTGTTCGTATCTTAACCGAGCCTGATGCCTCACTCACAGAACAATACAGTGCATTACTGGCCACTGAGAATACGCAATTAACCTTTAGCGATGACGGATTAAGACAAATTGCTGAACTCGCATGCCAAGTCAATGAGCAAACAGAGAATATTGGCGCTCGTCGCTTGCATACCATGCTAGAAAAATTACTTGAAGAGGTCTCTTACAACACAGCCGAAGATGGACAGCACCAAATAGAGATTAACGCTGATTATGTCAATCAACAATTATCAAATTTAGTGCAAGATGAAGATCTATCACGTTATATTCTATAGAACGACATAAAATGGCGAACCAGAATCCCCCAACAGAAATAACCCTGCACAAACAATCGAAGTGTCTAGAACTCAGATATGAAGACAAGGCATATACTTTGCCAGCAGAGTATCTTCGTGTATCGTCACCTTCTGCGGAAGTACAGGGCCATGGACCAGGTCAACAGACCTTACAAGTACATAAAGAACACGTAGCGATTGATCAAATCGCTCCTGTCGGTCACTATGCACTCAAGATATTCTTTGATGATGGTCATGATAGCGGTTTGTTTACTTGGGATTATTTATACCAATTATCTACTGAATATAAAGAGCGTTGGCAACACTATATAGATAAGCTTTCACAAGCTGGCTATCAGCGACAACCGTAAAGGAATTATTTTGGATAACAAAAAAACAACTCATTTTGGCTATCAGGAAGTTCCTGTTGAAGACAAAGTACAGCGTGTTGCCGGTGTTTTCCATTCTGTCGCAGATAAATATGATTTGATGAATGATTTAATGTCGATGGGTGTTCATCGATTATGGAAACGTTTTACTATTCATTCAAGTGGTGTCAAAAAGGGCTCTAAAGTATTAGATATAGCTGGAGGAACGGGCGATCTGACGCTTAAGTTCTCAAAATTAGTGGGTAGTACAGGCCAAGTTATTCTAGCCGATATTAATGCCAGCATGCTCAATGTCGGACGAGATAGACTCACAGACCAGGGCATCGTCAATAACATTGATTATGTACAAGCTAATGCTGAATCTTTACCCTTCCCTGATAATAGTTTTGACTGTATTAGCATTGCTTTTGGCTTGCGTAATGTCACAGACAAAAATGCCGCATTACGATCTATGTATCGTGTTTTAAAACCCGGAGGTCGCTTACTCATCCTAGAGTTTTCTAAACCTGCTGATTGGCTAGCCCCTGTGTATGATACTTATTCATTTAAATTACTGCCTAAGATCGGCAAAGTGGTTTCAAATGATGAAGATAGTTATCGCTATTTAGCTGAATCAATTCGTATGCACCCAGATCAAGAAACCATGAAATCAATGATGGTTGAAGCTGGCTTCGAGCGGTGTGACTATCATAATATGAGTGCGGGGATTGTCGCCCTACATTCTGGTTATAAATTTTAAACCCACTTTATAATGAGTTCATTCTTAAAGCCTTTTGAATTCGTATTGAATACGGCACTGGCACAAGATCCAGAAACTAAGGAAAAGCTTGAACAGTTTGATGGCCGCCGTATTGCCATCAATGTCAGCGATATTGAATTAACCATCTTGGCTGTTTTTGACCAACAAAAAATACAATTATCGACCAGTGATAGTAACGAAAGTGATCTAAGTATCAAGGGTACATCCTTCGATCTTCTTAAAGTCGGTAGTGAACCTGACACGTTATTTTCTGCCGCAATTGAAATTCACGGCAATGTGCAATTTGCTAAGCAATTAAGAGATATTCTTGATGGTTTTGATTTTGATTGGGAACGCCAGCTTGCTAAAATCACTGGCGACACGCTTGCCTATCCGATTGCTGAAGGTTTACGTAACTTCGCCTTTTGGGCTAAAAATAGTCACGCATCAATGCAACAAAATATTTCAGAGTATCTTAGAGAAGAAGCCCAAATATTGCCGGACCAATCACAGATAAAGACCTATTTATCAGACGTTGATACACTACGTGCAGATTGTGACCGTATAATCGCACGCATTGAACGTCTAGAGAATAATAAGTCATGAATTTAAAACAGCTTTTCAGGCTTATCCAAATTAATCATGTCCTCTCCAAACATCGTTTGGATGACATCATTCAAGCCACACACTTAATTCGCCCGATACGTTATCTAAGTTATTTGTCACCTTATCGCCTGACTCATAGCAAAGCCGTACCCCGTGGCGAACGCCTTCGCCTTGCTTTGCAAGATTTAGGACCTATCTTCGTTAAATTTGGTCAATTACTGTCAACACGACGTGATCTACTGCCAGAAGATATCGCTGATTCACTAGCTAAATTACAAGATCAAGTAGCACCGTTTAGTAATGAAGAAGCTTTAATCCTTATCCAAAAAGCTTATGGCGTAGACAATGTTAAAAAATATTTTGCTGATATTGATGAACAACCACTTGCCTCAGCCTCCATTGCACAAGTCCACGCAGCTAAATTGCTTGATGGCAGTGATGTCATCCTTAAGTTAGTCAGGCCTAATATAGAAAAAACCATTAAACAAGATGTTGCACTACTCTATACCATGGCTGGCCTTGCAGAACGTTATTGGTCTGAAGGAAAACGCTTACGTCCTTTAGAAGTCGTGGCTGAAGTTGAAAAAAACCTGTTCGATGAACTGGATATGTTGCGTGAAGCATCATCAGCATCACAACTTAAACGTAATTTTGAAAATACTGACCTGCTTTATGTTCCAGACGTTAATTGGCAACTAACTAAGAGTAAACTGCTGGTACAAGAACGCGTTTATGGTATCCCTATTGGCGACTTAGATTCACTCAAAGCCAATAATGTAAACCTTGAACGACTCGCAGAAATCGGGGTTGAAATTTTCTTCACCCAAATATTCAAACATAGTTTTTTCCATGCGGATATGCATCCAGGTAATATTATGGTTGATGCCACTGATCCGGAAAACCCAAAATACGTTGCTGTTGATTTCGGCATTATGGGCACACTCGCCCCAGATGATCAGCGATATTTAGCAGATAACTTCCTTGCCTTTTTTAATCATGATTATCGTCGTGTTGCTGAATTACATATTCAATCTGGCTGGGTGCCAGCAGATACTCGACTTGATGAATTCGAATCTGCAATTCGTAGTGTGTGTGAACCTATCTTTGCACGACCACTGAAAGAAATTTCCTTTGGTCAATTATTGCTAAGGCTTTTTCAAACTGCCAGACGATTTAATATGCAAGTACAACCTCAACTTGTATTGTTGCAGAAAACGTTACTCAATATAGAAGGTCTAGGTCGCCAACTTTATCCTGATCTTGATTTATGGAAAACGGCTAAACCCATCCTAGAACAATGGATGCATGAGCGTATGGGCTGGCAAGCAGCTGTTAAAACATTACAGCAAGAAGTACCTAATTGGATACACACTCTCCCTACCCTGCCTAGGCTGATGCATGAATTGGGGCAACAAGCTCAAGAAGGCAAACTAAAAACACAACTTTCCACCGATGACCTCGCCAAGATAAAGCAAGAAATTCGCCATGCCAGTTACCGTACAAGTGGTGCCATCGCTGGTGCATCACTCATCGTCGGTGCGGCGATTATCAAAGGTCTAGATGGTTACGCCACAACTATGTTGGCAGGCTTTCCTATCTTAAGTTGGGTATTAGGTATTTGGGGTGGCGTTTTATTAATAAGCAGTTTAAGTAAACGTTAACTGCTCAAAATAATCATCGGATTTTATCGTGTTTAAATATATTCTTGCCTTTGCCGCTTATTACTTCACTGGCAGTATCATACTCACCATTTTAAGCTATTTTATCGGCGGTGGTATTGACCGGGCCAGAACGCTTGGCCTTGGTGCAGTCAATCCTTTAGCAGCTGGGCAACGTAAGCAAGTCTTCCTTGAATCTACTTTCGTATTGATGGGTAAATTAGCCAAAGTAGATGGTCATATTTCTAAAGATGAAATCAATCATGTCGAAGATTTTATCCAAAAGATGGGCATGTCAGCAGAACATCGACAACAGGCTATTAGCCAATTTAAACGCGGTTCTGCTGCCGACTTTAACATTGAAAGCACACTCAATGCCTTCATGGAACATTGTGGGCAGACATTACATTTAAAACAAGTGTTATTGATGTATTTGATCGTGATGGCTGCTGCCGATGGTCGAGTCGATTCACAAGAAGAAGCATTTCTAAAACAAGTTGCTAACCGCTTGGGCTATAGCGATATTGAGTTCAGACAAATGCTTGATATGGTACTTAACCAATCACACTTTAGTCAGGGCTCTCCCGTATCAGCTTCATCATTAGATGATGCCTATAAAGCACTTGGCGTGACTGCCGATCAATCAGATCAAGAAATTAAGCGTGCTTATCGAAAACTAATGAGCCAATACCACCCTGATAAGCTAATTGGTCAAGGTGTACCAGAAGATATGGTCAAAGTCGCCACCGAGCAAGCGAAAGAAATCCAAGTTGCCTATGATTTAATCAAAAAACATCGGGATAAATCTTAATCACCGAACACCCCAAATTTTACTCACCGCACGTTCATTTCCCAAGAAACCAACGACTAGCGTGACCAAGGCAACAAGTCCAAATACTATCACTGGGATCACAGCCCCAAAGCCTGCACCTTCGGGTGTGAACTTTAAAACTAAGAATGTTAACCCAGCAAAAATAAAACCCATAAAAATAAGAATTTTTCTATTGAGTGGCTTATACGCATAAGCATCATCACCTTTCTCAAAAATAATCAAAATTGGAGAAAATAAACTTCTTAATATGCTTTTCATGAAAATACTCTATTCAAAATAGACCCGTAATCACACCATCACCAGCAACATCAATTAGTTCACTCGCCGGTTTTTTGGGTAATCCAGGCATCGTCATAATATCACCACAGAGTACGACTAAGAATTCTGCTCCTCTTGATAATCGCACATCACGTATGGTGATCGTGTGATCCGAAGCCGCGCCTCGTAAATTTGGATCAGCACTAAACGAATACGGCGTTTTTGCCATACAAACGGGAATATGACTATGTGTTTCGCCAAATGCCGTAATTTTGTCCTGAACTTTTTTATCAGCAACGACTTCTGATGCTTTATAAATTTTGGTCGCTACAGTTGTGATTTTTTCCCATAAAGGCTGACTATCTTCATAAAGAAATTGGAAAGAATCTTTGTCTTCATCCAACATCGCTAGCACTTGCTGAGCTAATTCCTCAGCACCCGCACCACCTTCGGCCCAGTGTCTGGCAATTACGGCTTTTGCTCCGAGGCTTTCAACCGTATTCTTTATTAGCATCACTTCATCGTCGGTATCTTGAATAAAATGATTTATTGCAACAACACATCTAAGCCCAAAATGTTCTTGTAGATTATTTAAATGGCGCTTGAGGTTATCCATGCCCTTTTCTAAAGCGATCAAATCTTCATTAGCTAGATCTTTTCCCTCTACGCCACCATGATATTTTAATGCTTTTACAGTTGCTACAAGAACCGCTATATCAGGGGTTAACCCAGACTTACGGCACTTAATGTTAATAAATTTTTCAGCACCTAGGTCAGCACCAAAGCCAGCTTCAGTCACCACGTAATCACTGAACTTAAGCGCCATTTTAGTCGCAATAACTGAATTACAACCATGAGCAATATTGGCAAATGGTCCGCCATGAACAAAAGCAAGATTGTTTTCTAATGTCTGTACTAGATTTGGTTTCAATGCATCTTTAAGCAATGTTGCCATAGCACCTTGTGCATTTAAATCTCTGGCGAAACGTGCCGTACCATCACGTGAATAACCGATAAGGATATTACTTAACTTATCTTTTAACTCAACTAAAGAATTCGACAGACAAAAAATTGCCATCACCTCTGATGCCACCACAATATCGAAGCCATCCTGACGAGGAAACCCATTGGGAATACCGCCTAATCCAACAGTGATATCACGTAGTGCCCGATCGTTCATATCAATCACCCTGCCCCAAGTAATACGGCGACTGTCTAGGTCAAGGGTATTACCATGATGAATATGATTGTCAATCATGGCTGAAAGCAGGTTGTGTGCTGCACTAATAGCGTGTAAATCACCTGTAAAATGAAGGTTGATATCTTCCATCGGTACAACTTGAGCGTAACCGCCACCAGCAGCACCGCCCTTCATACCAAAGCAAGGTCCCATAGCAGGTTCACGAATGCACACCATCGACTTTTTACCGATGCGGTTTAATGCATCACTCAATCCAATCGTGGTCGTTGTCTTTCCTTCACCTGCGGGCGTTGGACTGATAGCCGTCACCAAAATGAGCTTGCCATCCTCTTTATCCGCCAATTGGTCCATGACATCTAAAGATACTTTAGCTTTATATCGACCATAAGGTTCAAGTGTTTGACTGTCCAAGCCTAATGTATCTTCTGCTAAGCCAATGACTTCTTTCATGGACGCTTGCTGTGCTATTTCGATATCCGACATAGATTTTCCGACTGAAATATTTAGGAATTATACGTGACTTATCACTGCTTTTTTACAACCCTTTTTATTCACCCCACCTCGGCTGAATATCATGGTCTATATTTGCCTGATCTAATATTTTGGCTACAACAAAATCGACTACTTCGTCGATGCTGGTAGGTCTGTAATAAAACCCTGGATTAGGGGGAAGAAGACACACTCCTAACCTTGCTAGCTTCAACATATTCTCAAGATGTATTGCTGAAAAAGGGGTCTCGCGTGGCACGATAATCAATTTTCGCCCCTCTTTTATCATGACATCTGCTGCACGATTAATTAAGTTATCACTGCTGCCACAGGCAATAGAAGACAATGTCCCCATCGTACATGGACAAACTATCATCGTTGCTATTCTATGCGAGCCACTGGCTAAAGGTGAGCTCCACTGCTGTTCACCGTAAACTTGTAGTGATTCCGGGGCACACTTAAATTCATTAACGATAAATTTATGGACATCACTTGCTCTAGAAGGCAAAGTCCAGCCCAGTTCATCTGAAAATAGGATTCTAGCGGCGGCTGAAACCATTAAATGAACGGTAATACCTTGCTCAAAAAGAATCTCTAGTAAGCGTTGGCTATATAACGCTCCAGAAGCCCCAGTCAGTGCTAATGCAATATGTGTTTCATCTGTTTTCATCGTTGTCCCAATGCCGTTAAGATTCGTTGATGAATCCCGCCAAAACCACCATTACTCATGATCAAAATCTCATCACCAGGCTGAGCTTGTTGGCAAACTAAATCTACAATAGCATTAATTTCATTTTGAACCGAAGCCTTGTCACCCAATTGCTCAACTAAGGCAGTTAAGGACCAACCCATATTCGCCTGTTCAAATAACACCACCTGATCGGCAGCTTGTAATGAGTCCGCTAAACTATCTTTATGGATTCCCATTTTCATCGTATTCGAACGCGGTTCTAAAATTGCTATTAATTTACGATCACCAATATTCGATTTAAGGCCATTGACCGTCGTTTTAACAGCGGTAGGGTGATGAGCAAAGTCATCATAAACACGTATTCCTGCTACTTCACCGTATAACTCCATTCGACGCTTTATACCCTTAAAACGGCCTAAAGCCTGACAAGCATGTTCAACAGTCACCCCAACATGATGTGCTGCGGCTATTGCAGCCAATGCATTGCTGACATTATGTTGCCCCAACATTGACCATTTCACAGCATATTTGTCATCTTGGTCTTGCACAACAAATTCGCTACCGTCAGCTTGCACGTCAACCGCTTGTATTTCACCACCGTCGAGGCCAACTTTCTGTATGGGTGTCCAACATCCCATTGCTATCGTATCGTCAACAACGCTGTCAGTATTAGGCGTAATAATTAACCCCTCTGATGGCACTGTACGAATCAGATGATGGAATTGTTTTTGTATCGCTGCCAAATCGTCAAAAATATCAGCATGATCAAATTCAATATTGTTAACAATTAATGTTCGAGGATGATAATGAACAAATTTAGAACGTTTATCAAAAAATGCCGTGTCATATTCATCTGCTTCAATGACATAAAAAGGCGTTTCGCCCAAGCGAGCTGTTTCACCAAAGTTTGCTGGTACACCACCAATTAGAAACCCGGGTGACAGACCTGCATCTTCTAATATCCATGCGAGCATACTGCTCGTGCTTGTTTTTCCGTGTGTCCCCGATACAGCGAGTACCCAGCGATCTTTTAATACATAGTCTGCTAACCACTGCGGCCCTGAAACATAAGGTAGCCCCTTATTCAAAACATATTCAACGGCTGGATTACCCCGTGTCATGGCATTGCCCATCACAACTAAATCGGGTGCTGGTTGCAAGTGCTCCGCTAAGTAACCTTCTTGTAATTCAATACCTGCAGCTTGAAGTTGATCACTCATGGGTGGGTAGACATTGGCATCTGAACCTGAGACTGTCATGCCTAATGATCGAGCTAATAAAGCAACACCGCCCATAAAAGTACCGCAAATACCCAATATATGAATGTGCACCTACGCTACCCCTGTTATCACGAAACGTATCACCGTCATTAATAGAATCACATAAGCTACGGCTATTACTATCGCTGTACCTTGCTTTATTGCTAAGGCTTGCTTAAAAATATGACCGGTCACAGCCAAACTCCAAAGTGTCAGTAAAATCATTAACCATGCCGCCAGTACAGTAACACGTACATCTTCACTGCCTTCAAAAAAATGAAATAACATCATCACTGGTAATGCAACGATACCAATACAAGACGATGTACCAGCAATGGCTGCAACGGTTTGAAAATATCGGTTTGTTAGCCCTCGAAACTGCAGCAAGATATTGACCACAAACAGTACAAAAACAATTTCAATAATACTCGCTAAAAAGCTAACTAAAAAACCATATTCAAAAGTATTAATTAGCAGACTCAGGATAAAATAACACAATAAGCTGAGCTTCATCAGCCAAGCAGAAGCAGGTATATCAGCCGGACCAGCTTTAAACATACAAATGTCTATAAAACGTAATATGATTTGCATAATGAAAGATGTTTATGACATGGCAAAATAATTTCAGGCTAATTTAGCAAACTAAATTTTTAAATTGAAAATTAATTTCGATATTATTTCAAAAAAGCTGTGATAACAGACACTTAGCTCGTAGCTGAATAATTGACACTTTTCCCTATATAAAATAACGAGCAAACTTGCGTTAATTTTCTTCAAGAATTACTCACCCCGTCCGATACCTATCATGACAGATGAGGTAACTATGGCATACACAAATAAAAAATCGCAAGAAATGAATGTTCGCACCATTATGCAAGGCTTAGAGGAGTTTGCTTCCTTCATGAGTTTTAGTGGTCATAACGGTGATATGAGAATTATCAGCGTTGAAACGGTCGATAGAGCAGCCTCTTCATATCCCCCAATGGAGCAAGGTGCTTCATCGAAAGTATTAACGATGAGTGACCAACACCATAAGCGAAAATCATTGTCTTTTTCTGATAGAACCATGCATTAAACAAAAAAGCCCGATTTAATCGGGCTTTTTTTATTCATAACGTGTTCTACCTAAACTTGACTACCATCCTCATTGATATCCTGATCACCCTCTTTCTCTGGTGGTAATAAATCAGCCTTACTTACACCCATGGTTAAGACCGCATTACTGGCAATATAGATCGATGAATAAGTACCAATAACAATACCTAACAATAATGCGATTGCAAAAGCGTGAATAACTTCACCACCGAAAGTGTATAGCGAAAAGACAACCAATAAAGTCGTCAAAGAGGTCATTAAAGTTCTACTCAATGTATCATTAAGCGCTTTATTAATAATCTCTTCCGAGCTCCCTTTCCTCATACGAAGAAAGGTTTCTCTGATGCGATCAAAGACCACAATCGTATCATTCAAAGAATAACCAATGATCGCTAATATCGCAGCTAACACTGTCAGATCAAACTCCAGTTGGAGCACCGAAAAAAAGCCTAAGGTTAATACAACATCATGTATTAATGCGATTATAGAACCTATTGCAAAACGATATTCAAACCGTAACGATACATAAATGAGAATACCAAAAAGCGCATAAAGCATGGCTAAACCACCTTGCTCTGTTAACTCTTCACCCACCTGAGGACCGACAAACTCAACCCGTCGGACATCAATCGTTGTCTCGTGTTCTGCTTGTAGCGCCGCCAACACTTTATTACTGAGTTCAGCCATGTTTTCTGTTTCAATAACAGGCAAGCGGATCAACACATCATGTATAGAACCAAAGTTTTGTACGATAACATCGTCATAGCCATTCTGATTAAGTGTGTTGCGAATAACGTCCAGCTTCGCCTCTTCCTGATAAGCGACTTCAATCATAGTACCGCCGGTAAAGTCGATACCAAAGTTCAAACCCTGAACAATAAGAGAACCAATTGACACCAATAATAAAATTGCCGAAACAAAAGCGGCAATTTTACGTTTTGACATGAAATTCAATTCAATATTTTTATTTAAGAATTGCATCACTACACCCTAAATCGATAGATTAGGACGGCTCTTACCGCCATAAATTGCATTAACAACCGCTCTCGTTCCCATGATGGCTGTAAACATTGAAGTCAAAATACCCAAGGAGAGTGTGATAGCAAAACCTTTTATCGAACCTGTTCCAAAACCGAATAAAACAATAGCGGCTATTAGGGTGGTGATATTGGCATCAGCAATCGTTGAAAATGCTTTGCCATAACCCGCATCAATACTCGCTTGTGGTGTGTTACCCACGCGGAGTTCTTCCTTTATACGTTCAAATATCAATACATTGGCATCAACCGCCATACCGACAGTTAAAACGATACCGGCAATACCTGGCAGCGTTAATGTCGCTTGCAGCATCGATAATAAAGCCACGATCAAAATTAGATTGGCTGCTAAAGCAAGGTTAGCTACACCACCAAAAACCTTGTACCACAGCGCCATAAATACCAGTACAAAGACAAAGCCAATCACAACTGATTGAAAACCTTTATCGATATTTTCTTGTCCTAAGCTTGGGCCAATAGTACGTTCTTCAACAATTTCTATGGGTGCGGCTAGTGCTCCTGCCCTAAGAATTAAGGCGAGATCGTTCGCTTCTGATAACTCTAAACCTGTTATCTGAAACTTCTTACTTAACTGGCTTCTAATTGTTGCAATACTAACTATTTCTGGTACTTGACGCCGTTCTTTAACGATTTCGCCATCCACTTTACGTGTCAGTGTTTTTGACTCGATAAACACAACCGCTAAACGGTTACCCACATTGTCACGGGTAAAGTTACTAAAAATACCTGCACCCTTACCATCCAATGTGATTGAAACAGCAGGAGAGCCATTTTCATCAAATGTCGCGGCTGAGTTAATAATATGTTCACCCGTTAAAATGATACGCTTATGTAATAAATACTGTTGTCCATCTCTATGGTTGAATAACTTAGAACCAGCAGGTGGGCGACCTGATAGCGCATCCCGTACATCATGTTCATGGTCTTGCAATCTAAATTCCAGCGTCGCTGTCGCACCAAGAATTTTCTTAGCTTGTGCCGTATCTTGTACACCAGGCAGCTGCACAACGATCCTATTTTCACCTTGCTGCTGGACAGTAGGTTCAGCAACACCAAGCTCATTGATCCTATTCCGTAAGGTCATGATATTTTGTTGCAGAGCATTTGTTTGTATTTCACGAACAGCTACTTCGGTTAACTGAACAAATAATGAAGGTGATGCTGCCGTTTCTAATGGTTCGATTATGATGTCATTGTATTCATCATTAAGTTTAACGATCGCTTTATCACGATGTTCGTCACTACGAAACTCAATTGTCACTGTCGAATCATCTACATCTATTTTTCTATAACGTAATTTTTCATCACGTAATAAAACTCTAAACTCACTAGCGAAGCTTTCTAATGCGAGTTTAGTCGCTGCATCCATATCCACTTCCATCAAGAAGTGAACGCCGCCTCGCAAGTCTAAGCCTAAATTCATCGGCTCAGCACCAACTGCTGCCAGCCATGCTGGGGTAGTAGGCGCTAAATTAAGTGCCACAATATAATTACTATCAATCGCTGTTGATAGCACATCTTTTGCTTTTAATTGTATATCGGCATTATCAAAACGAACGAGTAAGCGATCATCATTTAATTCGGCTGCTATATAGTCAATAGAATTGGCTTTCAAGGCCGTCTCAACATCACTCATCAGAGCGAGATCTACTTTGCCATAACGTCCTGCTGAAACCTGCACTGCTGGGTTATCCCCGAACAGATTAGGTAAGGCGAAAAAACCACCGATCACAATCACTGCGATCACCAACAAGTTTTTCCACATGGGGTAATGATTCATCTGAGGTATCCTAAATGTCGCAAGCTATGTTCAAGCTATATATGGGTATGAATTACAGCTTTTTCAATGTGCCTTTAGGTAATACAGCACTGATTGATTCTCGGCGCACTTTAACCTCAAGGTTATCAGCAAATTGTACGAGGATCGCATGTTCACCAATATCCAGAATTTTTCCCATCAGACCGCCATCCGTTACCACTTCATCACCCTTAGCCAATGCAGATTGCATTGATTTGTGTTCTTTTGCTCTTTTTGCTTGTGGTCTCACTAGCATGAAATAAAACAAAACAAGTAGCGCAATAGGGAAAACAAAGTCTAATAAACCTGGTGAAGATTGCCCGCCTGCTGCATAGGCTGGCGAAATAAAGAAGTCCATCATAATTCCTCAATCTGGAGAGTTGTATAAAAGAACGAGATTATGACACAGCACCGCATGCCAAGATAGTTGAGACTATCTCAGGCCTTAACTTACTTGCCTTGCTGAATAAAAGTCCTGAGTGAATTGCGTCAAATTACCTGCTGCAATAGCGGCTCTTAAGCCAGCCATTAAAGTCTGATAATAATGTAAATTATGTATCGTATTTAAGCGTGGCCCCAACATTTCCCCTGTTCGATCAAGGTGATGCAAATAAGCGCGACTGTAGTTTTTGCAGGTATAACAATCACACTTGGGATCTAATGTGCCCGTATCATTCTTATAACGGCTGTTTCTAATTTTCACCACGCCATGATGAACAAATAAGTGTCCATTACGCGCATTTCGTGTTGGCATAACACAGTCAAACATATCAATGCCTCGCGCCACCGCTTCAACTAAATCTTCTGGTCGACCCACACCCATTAAATAATGCGGTTTATCTTGTGGCAATCGAGGCGCTAAGTATTCTAATATTCGTAACATATCTTCTTTGGGTTCACCTACTGATAAACCACCAATAGCATAACCATCAAAGCCAATGTCACTCAGTCCCTGTAATGAAATATCGCGCAATTCCTCATGCATACCGCCCTGGACTATCCCAAATAGGGCTGAGGGATTATCGCCATGAGATTCCTTACTCCGTTTAGCCCAACGCAATGACAATTGCATTGATTCCTCAGCGGTCGCTTTATCAGCAGGGTAAGGCGTACATTCGTCAAATATCATGACAATATCACTACCTAGATCGCGCTGAACCTGCATTGATTCTTCTGGTCCTAAGAAAACTTTGCTGCCATTGATGGGTGAACGAAAATGAACTCCTTGCTCGGTGATTTTTCTGAGTTCTCCCAAACTAAATACTTGGAAGCCACCTGAGTCCGTTAGAATTGGCCCTTGCCAGCGCATAAAATCATGTAAATCTCCATGCCGCTTAATCACCTCAGTACCCGGTCTCAGCATCAAGTGAAATGTGTTGCCGAGTATGATTTCAGCACCTGTCGCCGATACTTCTTCAGGTGTCATTGATTTCACTGAGCCATAAGTGCCAACGGGCATAAATGCCGGCGTTTCAATCGTTCCTCGCGGGAAATTCAACTGACCACGACGGGCATGACCATCTTGTGCTGAAACCTCAAAATCCATCATTTTTTCCTAAAAAAATACCGGCACAGAATAGCATCAACAGCGTTAATTGCAGAATAGAATCGATTTTCTAATTTTTAAAAACAGAAATTATGACGAAACCAAGGGAGTTAATGTAGGATCATGCCATTGTTATTATCCGGAAGCTATCATGCCAAGCTCAAACATTATTGTTGCTCTTGACTATCCAACAATGGAATCAGCACTTGCCTTATCTAGTCAGCTTGATCCTAGCCGATGTCGCGTCAAAGTAGGTAAAGAGCTCTTTACACGTTCAGGCCCTCAAGTAGTTGAAAAATTAGTCTCACAAGGTTTCGATGTTTTTCTTGATTTGAAATATCATGATATTCCAAATACCGTTGCAAAAGCCTGTTTAGCCGCTGCTGATCTTGGTGTGTGGATGATGAATGTCCATACATTAGGCGGACAAAAAATGATGGTCTCCGCAAAAGAAGCAGTCGCCAACCACAGCAATACACCCATACTCATTGGCGTCACCTTGTTAACCAGTATGGATCAACAAACATTTGAACAAATAGGCTTAACAGGTTCGATCAGTGACACCGTCTTAAAGTTAGCTCAATTAGCTGATGACAGTGGCTTAGACGGCGTAGTGTGTTCCGCACAGGAAGCAAGCCAACTACGACAAATTCACGGCGAAGACTTTCAACTTATTACTCCAGGGATACGTCCGGCTAATAGTGCTCACGGTGACCAGCATAGAACCATGACACCGAAGCAAGCCATAGATGCTGGTAGTAGTTATCTTGTTATTGGTAGACCGATAACAGAGGCTGAAGATCCAATGAAAGCTTTAGATGCGATAGAAAAAAGCCTCAAATAAACGAGAGCAGTGAGGAGTATCATCACACACCGATTTTAAGCGTACACGCTCAGGCCAACAGCGCCTTCTTGTTGATTTAATAACTCGTCGACTTCGCCATTTTCAACGGCATCAACTGCCATCGCGATATTATTTTCATTTAAACCATGATTTTGCGGATCAGCATCAGTTTGCTCACTATCATCATTGCCTTGAAACTGTTCCATAACATCCGCATCAGCCAAATCTAAGCCATTTTCGGCAAAACTTTCACGCAGTCTCGGTAAGGCTTGTTCCAATGCATCTCTAGTCGCTGCTTGCTGAGCAATAAACATCACATTGGTCTGTTCATTTTGTACACTAAGCCGGACTTCTACAGGGCCTAAGTTTGCAGGGTTTAGTTGCAATGATGCTTTCTGTATACCCTCTTTAGCCATCCAAATAACGCGACTACCGACGACTTTACTCCATGCTTGACTCTGCAATGCAGGTTGGATATCAAGCGTTGCTGCCGTTCTTGGCCCAGTATCAGTCGTTAAAGGTGCTGAATTGATGAGTGCTGGTCCAAATGTTGGCACTCTACCTTTATCATTAGGCGTACGATTTGTTGACTGTGATTCCTGCTTCTCTGGCTTTATTAACCCAGCTAGCTGAGTCACTCTTTCTATAGCCCTCTCGCTGCCTTGATCAGTCACTTTTTGAATAACTTTGTCTCCCAAAGCCGTTTGCCCTTGCTTTGACTCATCACCTGCCACTTTATTGGCTAAAGCTTGAAGAATATCGGGCCTTATTTTTAACTCTTTTGTATCTTGCCCAGTACTCAGGATATTTTCTTTCAATTTTGCATCCGTATCGGATGTCACTACTGTTTGTCCTGATGCTGTCTTAGCTAATTCACCAATTTTCTTCATCCAATCAGCAATGGTCTTTCCTAGATCATTCTTATTTTCTGTGTTTGATAATCGCTCATTCGCTACTATTACTTTTACTTGTGCAGTGAGTTCTTTGATCTGCTGTACCAGTTGAGGGACTGCAGCTTTATCAGTGAACTGATCAGCTTTATTGTCGGTAATGCTCCCCAGCGATGACAGTAATTGTTTCTGAATACTATCTATTTCTTCTAAGTCGCTGCTTGCCGCTACGGCGTTTATATTTTGTATAGGTTTATCAGTTTGTAAACCATCCTCAGGTATGGTCTTACTAGCTTGTGAAGCGGGGCTAGCGGCAACAATATCAGCAAATTGTTCAATAAGTTTGGGAATATTCTCTGTCGGTGCGACTTCTGTTGCCTGACCTTTACCCTTAGCATGATTCTTAAAATCTTCTATAACGGATAATAAAGCTTCTTTAACCGTGCCTTTATCTTCTGGCGGCACTTGCTTAACAATATGCGCAATGGCTTGACCTAGCGTCGACTCACCCAACCCATTTTCCGGCAATGGCTTGCCGTTTTCCTTATTTTTCGCTTCCGCTTTTCGATCGGACCCAGTTACAACCGTAGCAACGTCTGATCGATTATTCGATGGAACTACATGTTCGTCTTTTGAATTGAATTGTTGACTGACCTGCTCATTTAACTCTGATGAGAATGCACGCTGTGATGTACTTTCCGGCTTATCTGTCTCTAATGAAGATGCAGGTTTAACAACGGGCTTATTATCTATTTTTGGTGTTTCTGTATTTAATAAAAGCTCGTGATTCATAGTCGATCCCTATTTGCGTTATCACTTTAGTTAGTACCTTGTAGTACTCACAAAGCAATCAGTATGCCAAGGGTTGGGATAGGGGTCAGACAGTAGAGCGCTTAGGCTATATCAGTATCTGAAATTTGTTTGGCTATGTCAGTATTAGATTCCGCTAACTCGTTCACTTTTGCCAATGCTTTATTTATTTGTTCTATTTTCTGAGTTTGCTCTGTAGCGACTGCTGCAATTTCGGAAGCGATTTCGTTTACTTTTTCGGAACCAGTCACAATATCAAGTATTGAATGGCCGGATTTATCAACTAGCTGGTAACTCTGTTGCATACTCGCTTCATTGGCATTAATCAGATCTTTAATATCTTGTGCTTGTGCTGTTATTTGCTTAGCAAAACTACGAATTTCGGCTGCGATAACAGCCATGCCACGGCCCTGTTCACCAGCATGTGTCGCCTCAACCGCAGCATTTAAACCCAATAAATTAGTTTGAAATGCCATTTGCTCAATATTAGTAATGAGGTCAGCCATTCCTTGCGTCGATGTATTAAGTACGGTTATAGACTCAATCGCTTGTGTCATCGTCAGACTGCCATTCTCAGCCTGTTCAAGCAACTCACTACTAAACTGTGTTGCTGAGTTCGCATTAGCGATATTTTGCTGCAAGCTACTTGTTAATGCTTCGAGAATCGAACCATTGTCTCGTAATAAGGATAATTGATCCTCTATCCCCTCACCAAGCTGCTTGCTAGCTTCGCTGATTGCTACAGAAGCTTGTCCAGTACTTGAGGGGTTATCACTGCTTTCTGTTATCTGCTGGGCTATTTTGTCTAATTCGCTATTAATTGATGCCTGTAATAAAGTAAAATCGTTGTCATGAAAATCGCTCAACCTTTTTGTCAGATCGCCCTTAGACATGGCCTCGAGACTATCAAGCAATGCTGACATCATCTTATTTGAAGACTCATTAGTATCAGCAAGCTCTGACTGTTCTTCCCATTCTAATGCAGTGCCTATATATTTCCCTCGTTCATCTATAACAGCTGTCATCGTTAAATGTACGAGCAATGGGCCTACTTCCAACTCTGTTTTATAAGGTAGCCTCTCAGGCGCTGAAAGAGATGCCCATCTTACTGAGAGTGTTTTAGGAAAATGATTGACATTACTGCCGACTAATTTATCAATATTCAAGTCTGGAATAATTGGCTGTAACTCACTACGGTATTGAGTCAACTTATCGATCGCTGATTGATTAGCAAAAGTAATATTACCATCTCGATCAATCATCATCACCGCTGTTGTTACAGCGTTTAATAATGATGCATCCCACGACTGTGGTGCTTGTATATCTTCACTAACGCCCGCCACTTCACTATTATCAGATTCCGTGTAGGCACTTAGCATGACGGCAGTAATGCTATTAAGTGTATTTTCCCAAGCTTGGCTTAGCTGCGCCGTCCATTTCTTCCCTGAAAATTCTGCAAAAACCGCCAGCAGATTTTCCACTATCATTGGATAGTATTCTTTCTTCACACCATAATGAATGTGTCTTTCGCTAAGCCCTAAAAGGTAATCATTGAAAATTTCTTTTTGATCCAGACTTTGCACTATCAAAACAAGAGAAGCTAGGAATTTTTTTTGTTGGCCTGTGGTAGAGACACCTTCAAATAGGGGGACTATTTGTGGGTATTGCAGGAAAAAACGTTCATAAAACCGCGTAGATAAAGCTTCACCCTGTTTTGATAGTTCAGCAAAACTATCTTTTACCAGTTCAACTTGTGTTTTACCTCTATCGATTGACTCGGCGACATTAGACCTAACTCCTGCTTGTCTTTTTATCTCGGTCAATTTAATCGCCATTAAGCCTTCACCTGATAGTGTTTCTAGTCATTTGTCATCACCCTTTCACTCATACAGATAGAGCGAGTCAAAATAGTCTTCGATACCAACATTATAGCGTTTATCATAAAATCTATTTGTACAATTTATCGCCATTTTATCAGTAAAAGCCACACTGAAAACAAGATAAAACTTTCTATGCTGTTTTAGCCTAAGGCTTCCCGACTTAATAGCTGTTCTACATTTAAAATTACTTTCACTTTACCATTAATGGAGACCAAGCCATGTATACAAGAGGTGTCTATTTTAGAATTAAAATCTGGTACAGCCTTTATATCCTCATCTGCTATATCCAGTGGTTCTAATACATCATCTACCAACGCAGCGACCAGCCTGTTATTAGCGCTATCCAGTCTCAATACTAATGCAATAGATTTTGATGTCTGCTTCTGTTCGTCCGCGCCTAATAGAAGACGCAAATCAATAACTGGAACAATGTCACCATGAAAGTTAAAAACACCGCGGATATAATCTGGCGTGTTGGGTAAGGTGGTCACTGTATCCAAGACTTTGACTTCTCTAACGCGTAACATATCAACGGCATATTCTTCATCAGCCAAACTAAACATCAAACAATGTGTAATATTTTCCTGTGGGCCTGCTAACTGATCCACCGAATTACTTAATAGGTGTAAACCATTCATTTCATAACACCTCAGGCCACCTTGTTGCCACTGTTAGCAGAATCAAAATGAGTACTAGTCGAATTTCGATAGTGTCCGATCAAGTTTGGCAAGTCTAAAATCAAAGCAACAGAGGCATCATTCATTATTGCCGCAGCCGATACACCTGCAATATTCTTATAGTGTATTGCTAAAGTCTGGCTGTAAATACGCTGTTGCTCCAGTACATCATCAAGTAATAAACCCACTTTCTGATCATCGATATTGACCACCACCAATAATCCTTGTCCTAACTCAGTTGTCGTTGGCTGTGTTGATAGCAAACGGGCAAGACGAATAATAGGAATATAGTCATCTTGCCATCTATATAATTCACCTTTGCCAGCAATATCGCTAATATCATTGATATTGATTGCCAAAGACTCAATTACTAAGCTCACGGGCAAAATGTATGTCTCTCCAGCTACTCGAATAAGCTGTCCATCTATCACACCTAAATGCATAGGTAGCTGAATGGAGTATGTTGTCTGTTCATCTATTTGAGACTTGATATCAATACTGCCACCTAAAGTTGTTATCTTATTCCGGACAGTGTCCAGGCCTGTCTCAAGCTCCTCTATTTCACCACAACCATCATCAGTCAGCTCTATGATAATACTTGTATCACGTTGAAATACAATAAGCTGAAGTGAAGCTATCTCAGGCTTTTCTGCGGCTATGCGAAGATCACTTGTTACTATGCTATTTTGAACACAGCCGTGTAAAAGTATTCGTAACGATTCATCAACGATTGCTAGTGCAGCAACATCAAGTTCGATTTGCTCACCAGATAATTTAAACTCAATTTTTTTAGACAACTTGGTTACAAGACCAGTGACGTATTCAGCTAAACCATTAAAAATAGATCCCATCGGTAAGTAGCGTAGCTGCATAACAGCTTCTTGCATTTCTCGGGTACTATTTTCTAATTCAACTATCGCATCGTTCGTTTGGGGTAACATTTGATCATTAAACTGCTGACTAACTTTATGCTGCTTAACTAGCATTTGATCCATTAAACCAGTTAAGCGATCAAGCTTTTCATCATTCACCCTAAGTAAGGTTTCAATTTCTTTGTTTTTGGGTTGAGCCAATGCTGACTGTGACTGTGACTGTGGTGTTATTTCAGTCTCTGGATCGACGTCTGTAACTATCCGTTTTATAGCCAATTCACAATACTGAACGACGGAAGCAAAAATAGTCTCGATATCTTCTTTTACTGCATCACCTTTCAAAGTCAGTTGCCATGATAAATAACTATTGTCTGGCTCAATTTCTGAAAATAAGGGTAAAGGGCGATTATCCACGTCCACAACTGACTCACCCATACTGGCTAATTCAGCAAAAATTTGGAGGGGATCTTTTATACTTTCATGGAAAAAATTAATGTGCGGTGAAAAAGAGATATCCCATCCCTGCGTCAACTGCTCTTCACTTGCAATCGACTTTGTATCAATGGTTTTCAGGTCATGTTCCAAACCTAATAAACGCACGTTTTTTCGAAACACTACGCTTGTTTTATCCCATGTGACAGTATGTCCATGAAGTGCAGCCTCTTGTGAAAACGCTGCTAACATTTGCAAAGCAGGTGTATCAATATAGTCAAGTTCGCTACAGTCTAATGCCACCTGTTCGCCGTTAGCCAGTGACACTAACAAACGGGCATAGAGTGTATCTAAATTTTCTGCCTTTAGAGAATCGCCACAGTTGATCGTTTCAATTGACACCGACATCATCACTCATTCTGTTTTCTATTTATGTGACTATAACAGAATGGCTTATTTTTGCTTACGCAACCACTGAGCATTATTGTGTTCATCACTTTCATTTTGCTCTTGTCTTGAAATTTGGTGACTTTCTTCTCGTTGGTAGCGCGCTAACAATGAATTCATGGCTTGTTCTTTGATTCGGACTTGTCGCCATTCTTGCTGCATATTCTGTAAATGGGTTAGGCTCCGAGCAATCTGTTGCTCTTGCGCTATGATCGCTTGATCCAACTGAGCAAGAAATACTCGCAACTCCATCACTTTTTGTCCACTCACCGTCGCTTGGTCACCCTGACGTAACTTGACTAAATACTCGCCTTTATATTGATTTAAATCAGCTAACTGCTGCTTATCTTGACTCCATGCAGCATTGGCTTGACTCACTTTGTACAAAGCTTCTTCCGTTGCTTTAACAGCCAGTTCAACCACAACACTAAGTCTCTGTGAGCGTTTCATTATCTAATGATTTACCTTATTTAACTGATTCACTCTCACTATCTCCACTGACACCTTTGACCGCCAGCAACTATTGAAGCTTAAGAAAAATTACCTCTTATATTCGCTGGCATTGGCGTTTGTATCATCCCTTCGGCTTGGTTAATAGGAGTGTGTACCGTTGCTGCCAAATTATCAATACTTTGCTGCCAGTTGATAGCCTCTGTCATATTTTGTTTTATTAAGGCCTGTAGATTTGGGAACATGGCAATAGCCTGATCTATTTTAGGATCTGTTCCTTGCGAATATGCCCCGACGTTAATCAGATCTTGGTTTTGTCGATATGTAGAGTAAATTTGTTTAAATAATTGCGTCTGTTCCATTTGTTGTTCCGAGACAACTTGAGGCATGACTCGACTAATAGATGATTCAACATCTATAGCAGGATAAACTCCCGACTCTGCTAGCTGCCTGGATAAAACGATATGTCCATCTAAAATGGCGCGAGCGGCATCTGCAACCGGATCTTGTTGATCATCACCCTCTGTCAACACGGTATAAATCGCTGTAATCGCACCACCATTGACACCATTACCGGCCCGTTCTACAAGTTGCGGTAACAAGGAAAATACTGAGGGTGGATAACCTTTTGTTGCCGGCGGCTCGCCAATCGCTAGTGCTATTTCACGTTGTGCCTGGGCATAGCGCGTTAGTGAATCCATCAGCAATAAAACTTGTTTACCTTGGTCACGAAAATACTCAGCAACACTCGTTGCCAACATGGCGCCATGTAAACGCATCAATGGTGAATGGTCCGCAGGGGAAGCGACGACAACAGCTCTCTCTAAGCCTTGTTCACCCAAAATATCTTCTATAAATTCTTTTACTTCTCGACCTCGTTCACCAATCAGACCAACAACAATCACATCAGCCTCAGTAAATCGCGTCATCATGCCGAGCAAGATACTTTTGCCAACACCACTACCCGCGAATAAACCCATTCGCTGGCCACGACCAATTGTCATTAATGCATTAATAGCCTGTACGCCTACATCAAGTTGTTGCCTGACAGGTGCTCTTGATAAGGGATTCATTGCTTGTCCATGCAAAGGCATTTTGTCTTTGACTTTTATCGGCCCTTTACCATCCAATGGCTTGCCCGCACCATCGACAACACGACCCAATAAAGCATCACTGACTGGCACTTGTGAATCACTGTGAATCGGTCTAACACGTGCATTTGGAACCAAGCCTCTTATATCGCCTGTTGGCATCAAATAGAGTGTCTCACCAGAAAACCCAACCACTTCGGCTTCAATCGGCTTACTTGCTGCACCTTGGATTTCACAACGACTACCAACAGGTGCTTGGAAACCAACCGCTTCTAACGTTAAACCCACCATGCGAGTGAGTCGTCCTTCTATCGACAACACCTCGGATTGATCATTATCTAAACGGTACTGATAATCCTTTAGCTTGGAACGCCACTTTTCTGTTCGGTCAGCAAGTTTTGAAAGATCAAGCTCAGATGCCATCTTCGCTGTCCTCAGCTCGTTCTCCACCTAGTAATTTATTGATAACACTTTCTAAACGTGATTCGACACTGGCATCAATAATAGTGTCTGCGGTTTCTAATCTGCAGCCACCTCTTGTCAGCATAGGATCATCAATCCATTGCCAAGTTGTCTCTTCGCCGTCGATTGATAAACCTTTTTTAACCAGTTCAACATCTTGTGGATGTAGAAATATTTTTAACTTTCGATCATTAATAGGGAGTACCGCTAAAGCTGCTCTAACAGCACCAATGACATGTTCCCTATCTGTTTTTAACTCACGTCTTACCAACTGTCTCGCCACAGATGTCACCAAAGAAACAAGGTCATTCTCGATTTCAGTGTCGAGTTCCTCCAACGGCGTGTTGAGTGTGGTCATGATTTGTTTCAGGTAGGCAACCTGCTGCGTCATTTCTTGCTGAGCTAATTTTAAACCCGCTTGATAGCCTTCTGTTTTACCTTGTTCAAAGCCTAGTTGATGACCTTCTTTGTGCGCTTCTTTTTGTAACTCATCAATATCATCAATGGTTAAAAAAGTTTTTTGTTTGCTACCAATATCAGTTACAGCCACAACGTGAGGTGCTTGCCATGTTTGATAATCAGCTAACTCCTCAGCAGTGACTGTATCCGATTGCTCGGTAATCAACTCATCAGAGGAAGTCATCGCCCCCGCCCCCGCCTAGCATAATCTCGCCTTTATCTGATAGCTCTCTTGCAGTCGCAAGAATAACTTTCTGTGCAGCTTCGACATCACTCACCCGTACAGGCCCACTGGCTTCTAGATCGTCTCGCATCATTTCAGCTGCACGCTGAGACATATTAGAAAAGAATTTTTCTTTCAAATTATCGTCAGCACCTTTTAAAGCTAACATCAGTTGATCTGTCTGAATTTCACGCATCAAAGTTTGGAATCCGCGGTCATCGACATCGATCAAGTTTTCAAAGACGAACATCAGATCCTCAATGTTCTGCCCTAGATCAGGTTCAGCCTCTTTGATTTTTTCCATTATGGAAGCCTCAACACCTGTTTCTACAAAGTTGAGAATATCTGCTGCCGTTTTTAAACCACCGACTGTTGTCGTTTGACCACCAGTCGTACCACTAAATTGTTTTTCTAAAATGCTGTTTAGTTCGGTCAGTGCTGTCGGCTGAACACCATCTAGCGTTGCAACACGCAGTAAAATATTTGATTGTTCAGCATCGTCAAACATACTCAGCACTTCAGCGGCTTGATCGGCTTCTAAAAATGAACACACAATCGCTATGATTTGTGGATGCTCCATTTTAATAACTTCATAAATACCTCGAGCATCCATCCACTTAAGCTGTTCTAAGCCAGTGGTATTGCCACCAGATACTATCCTGTCGAGAACATTGACCGCTTTTTCTTCACCCAAGGCGTTTATCAGCATTGTACGAACATAGTCATGAGAGCCAATACCCAAACCCGTCTGTTCCTCGACAGTCGTAATAAAGTTATCAATAACAACTTGCACTTCTTCTCTTGATACATTGGTCAGCATTGCCATCGCTTGGCCGACTTTTTGAACCTCTTTCGGATTCATATGCTTAAGCACTTGTGCTGCTTCTGTCTCGCCTATAGAGCGTAAAAAGACAGCTGCTTTTTCAGTACCTGATAATGTTCTTGCTGCTTGTTCAGCCATTATGATTCACTCATTGTCCAATTCTTAACCACTTGCGCCACTAATGCTGGATCTTGTTGTACAAGACTACGAACATTAGTAAGTTGGCCTTCTACATCCTCTGAACCTGTCGTTATTTTAGCACCCTCAGCCTGACCTGTATTCGCTAGTGCCAATGCTGCTTCTGGATTCATGCCTGCTGCTATATTCGCTTGCATTCCTGCGCTAGCCTGATCAACCTTATTCAAGTCTTTAAATGCAGGTCTAATGACACCAAAGATTAAGAACAAGACTAACAAGCCGCCTAAGGCTTGTTTAGCAACATCCCATACCCAAACCTGTTCCCAGATAGCAAGTTCCGGTAACGGTTCAGCTTCTGCGGGTATTAAGAATGCGGCATTAACAATATTCAAACTATCACCACGTGCTTTATTAAAGCCTATGGCATCCATAATAAGCGCATTAATTCTTGTCATTTCAGCTTCAGATAATGGCGTTGATTCTGTGCTACCTGCTTCACGACGCTCATCGACTAATACCGCTACACTTAATTTTCTGATAGACCCTGGTGCCACACGGGTATGGCTAATAGTCCGATCTAACTCAAAATTCCTTGTGCTTTGTTTACTTGACGTCGTTGGTATAGCAGATGGCGTTGCTGACCCACCACCTTCCTCATCAGTAAGCGTTTCGGGTGCAGTACCTTGTAGAGAAGGCTGATTACTTAATGCGCCAGGAATTCCTATCGCACCCATGCTACCTACTCGATTTTCTTCTTGAACTTGCTCACTACGCATTACCGTCATATCAGGGTTATAGCTTTCATGTGTTTGTTCTGTGACCGTGAAATCCACCACAGCTACAACCTGTGCTCTAACACCATTTGAACCAACAATCGGAGCCAAAATATTTTCAATTCTCTGAATATAATTTCGTTCTAGCTTTTGGGTATATTTCAGTTGACTATCACTCATGGCCAAGCTATCACTTCTATCGACTTGGGTTAGTAAACTACCTTTTTGATCAACAATAGTGACATTACTATTAGACATATTTGGCACACTTGAAGCGACCATATGAGTCACAGCACTTACTTGTCCTGGTTCTAAATTACGACCCGCGTATAAGTTGACAACAACAGACGCACTCGCTGGTTTTCTATCTCGGACAAAAACTGATTGCTTTGGAATGGCAAGATGAACACGCGCACTCTTCACATTGTAGAGTTCTGAAATAGAGCGTGATAATTCTTCTTCCATTGCATGCTGATAACGCGCACGCTCAATAAATTGGCTAGTACCAAAACCTTGCTCTTCACTTAACATCTCCATCCCAGGAGACACGCTTCGAGGTAGCCCTTCTGCAGCTAACGTCATTCTTATACTTTGTAGTTTAGAAGCAGGAACCAATACTGCGCCAGAACTTGGGTCCAATTTATAGTCTGTATCCGTTTGCTGGAGAGCAGCAACGATCTCCGATGATTCTTTCGCTTCCAACCCATTGAACAGTACTTGATAATTAGGTGATTGAGCCCACATCAAAATGAAACCACCAAGCGCAATGCTGGCAGCTATCGCCAATAAAAAACCAATTTGTTTCATAATCGGCTGGCGAGAAACATTACCTTGCATTGTAGCAATAGTTGTGGCGGCTGACGGGGTTGTTGTAGGTGCATTTTCCATAGTACTACTCGATGTCTTTAGTCATTAAATGATGTTGAGTTTAAACTCACTAAATACTCATCCTCATCACTTCTTCATAGGCTTTTATTAATTTATTGCGGACTTGTACTGTCGCCTCAAATGCCACTGATGCTTTTTGTGATGCAATCATTGCATCGGCTAATGACACATTCGGATCACCCATTTCAAATGCTGTTTTTAATTGACTTGAGGCTTGTTGCGTTTCATTAACTTGATCAACTGCAGTTTTCATTAATTTAGAAAAATCAGTAACTCCACCTGGTTTTTCCAGTACTTCAGTTGCAATTGGCTGCTGTGATGCTTGTGCCTGTAATGCCTTCATCTGTGCAAGTAATTGGTTTGGATCGATAGCATTAATCATAAGTGTATCTCCACATTTTTGATGTTTAGCTTAAGCTAGCAGAATTCTTGCCAACCTTCTCGGGAATAGCGATACCTTGTTCTCTAAAACTCGAAATTTTATATCTCAATGTGCGTTCACTAATACCGAGTTCTTTTGCTGTCACCCTTCTGCTACAGTTGTTACGCTCCAAAGCATCCAAAATATGACGTTGCTCATGGCTGCGTAAATCATCTCCTAAATTATTTGTTGCGAGGGGTTCTCCCTGAGGGTCTGATACCGAAGAGGACTCAGTCATCGTTTCAAACGCCAAATCTTTGGCTCTGATAGTTTGTCCTGCTTGTAAAATCAAGGCACGTTGCAACACATTATCCAACTCACGCACATTGCCTAGCCAAGGGTGTTGAATCATGCTGTTTTCAGCACAATCACTAAACATAGGAACCGTACGGTTCAATAGCTCACAATGGCGATGAAGAATATGTTTTGATAAAGGCATAATATCTGCGATTCTTTCTCGAAGTGGCAACAATTTGAGAGGAAACACATTCAAACGATAGAACAGATCTTCTCGAAAGTTTCCAGCTGTTACTTCATCCTTTAACAGTCTATTGGTTGTTGCCAAGACTCGCACATCTAACGGCAGCGTTTTTCTACCACCAATTCGCTCAACTTCTCTCTCTTGAATAACGCGTAGTAATTTGGCTTGTAAGTTGAGATCCATCTCTGAAATTTCGTCTAATAAAATGGTGCCTTGATTTGCCTGTTCAAACTTGCCCGCGTAAGCCTGACTAGCGCCTGTGAAAGCACCTTTTTCATAACCAAATAATGTCGCTTCCAGCATGTTTTCAGGAATAGCGGCACAGTTGATAGCCACAAAAGGTTTATCATTTCTCGATGAGTTATTGTGTAAAAATCGTGCTAAAACTTCTTTCCCCGTTCCACTTTCTCCACTCATTAAAACTGTGGCTTCTGTATCTGCAACACGTTTAGCCAGCGAAACTAAATCCCGTGACGATGGATCAACCGCAATCATGTCTTCATTCAGAGCGATTGTTCTCACATACCGCTGTACCCGATCGAGTAAGTCATCTGCTTCAAAAGGCTTAATTAGGTAGTCACTGGCACCTTCATGTAAGGCATCAACTGCACCTTGCACCGTGCCAAATGCCGTCATGATCACCACCGGTAACTCTGGCATCATTGCTTTGGCTTTTTTTAGTAAAGTATGTCCATCCATAGGGCGCATTTGTAGATCGCTCAATAACAAACCAATCTCTTCATTAGCCAGTTTATCCAGTGCACTTTGCCCTTTATCTGTTGCAGTGACTTTGTAGCCCGCTAACTCAAGTGTGTCGCAAAGTGCCCCACGTAGATCGCTATCATCTTCTACGACTAGAATAGTTGCTTGACTCATAATCCAATTTCCTTATGCTTGTTCGCTACTATGTAGTGTGGAAGGCGTAAGTAAAAAGTACTTCCCTTCCCTAATTCGCTAATAAATGACAATGAGCCTCGGTGTGCTTTAGCAATAGATTGCACAACAGGTAAGCCAAGGCCTGTTCCTGATGAACGAGTTGTAAAAAAGGGAACTAGGATATTATCTTGGTCTTCTCTTGCTATTCCTGCACCATTATCTGTAACGCTGATTTCAACCCACTTAACAGCTTGTTCGTCTTGAACACTATCAATAAAGACCGATAGTTCCCCTTGATCACCACAAGCCAAACGAGCATTGGTTAATAGATTATTCAAGGCGCTACTAAGTGCATCTTTACTGCCAAAAACCACTGCGTCAGGAACGGTATTATTCATTTTTAACTTGTAGTTATTGGCTTCGGGTTGAGCATGAAATTGTTGTTCTACTGCTTGGCATAAATCGGTAATTTCAACTGGTGCGGTATTCGCCATATCGCCACGCGAATAAGCCAACATATCCTTAATCAAGCTTTCCATATGTTTGATACTATTGTGTAGTTTTTTGGCAAAGCTATGTTTGAGCTTAGGATCAGTATTTTCTTTTAATAGCGGTGACAAATACAGTAAGGCTGATGAAAGCGGTGTTCGTATTTGATGGGCTAAGCGAGCAGCGACTTCACCCATGGCTGATAAGCGTTGTAAATGAGAAACCTTTAATTGCAGCTGGCGTGTTTCTGTAACATCGTTAAGTAAAACGATTTGACCTGGCTCGTCCTCTAACGGACTTGTTGAGATATGAACTAAACGTCCATTCGTTAGTGCTAAATCCTGACTATTATCAGTTTTAGATGAAAAAGATCGCTTAATAACATCGGTCCAATACTCACCATGTAGCGGTTCACCTAGTAGTTTAATGGCAGCCGCATTACATTGTTGTACGATACCTTTCCCATTTAAAACAACAACGCCACCCGGCAATACTTCCAACAAGCGTGCCATTCGATTAGCGAGACGATGTGCTTGTTCTATCTTTCTATCTTGCTTTCGACGGTTGAGTTTTAGCCCTTTAGTCAGCGGTGCTTCATCAACTACGATTTCATCCCAGCCCGCCTGTTCGATAAAAGGATGCTGTGGTGTATGTGTTGAGGCGGTCCTAATATTCTGCTTTAGGCTCATGAATATCACTCCGATATCAAATAATTACTATATTTGACTAGAGCAAAAATCATGCCTCCACAACAAAACGATAAACTTCAACAAGTTATAAAAATTAAATCTAAAAAGTCAAAGTTATGACAGCTGGGTTACTCACCTTCTCGCTGTATGCCGTACTTTCTCATTTTTTCAACGAGTGTTGTCCGACGCATTTTTAATTTAGTCGCTGCGTGAGCTACGACACCCACAGACTCTTCTAATGCTTGTTTGATCAATAAAAACTCTAAATTAGCTAGATGCTGTTTAAGATCTAAACCATCTTCAGGTAATTCATCTGCTTCCAATGCACCGTTATTTTGCGCGGGCTCATTGGCTTGATTGCCTTTTTCTGACACAGGTTTAATCGGCATTTGTTGCTCAGGCGCTTGTTCGATAACTTGAGTGACCGCTTCTGGCAAATCACCAGTAGCAATTTGATACTTCTCAGGTAAGTCATCAAAATCCACCGTGCTATAGGGAAATAGAATCACTAAACGTTCAATTACGTTAGCCAGCTCTCGCACATTTCCGGGCCACTCATACCGGCATAATGAAGCGATGGCTTGGGCTGTTAACCTGACCGTTCCTCTATTTTCATGCTCAATTCGCGTGATCAGTTCATTGATTAAAAGCGGAATATCTTCTGGCCGCTGTCTGAGTGATGGCATCTCAATGGGAAATACATTCAAACGATAATACAAATCTTCACGAAAACGACCATCAGCGATATGCTCATCTAGGTTACGATGGGTTGCAGCGATAACACGAACGTTAGTTGTCATTGGCTTATTACTACCCACACGTTCATAGGTTCGCTCTTGAAGAACACGCAATAATTTAACTTGCATGGGTAATGGCATATCACCGATTTCATCTAAAAACAGCGTTCCGCCTTCAGCCATTTCAAAACGGCCTTTTCTTGTTGTAATAGCGCCTGTAAAAGCCCCTTTTTCATGACCAAATAACTCACTCTCCAGAAGTTCTCCCGGAATAGCACCACAATTAACAGGCACCAAAGGTTTGTTTCGGCGTGACGAGGAATGATGCAGATTTCGAGCAACAACTTCTTTACCTGTCCCCGATTCACCCAATATAAGAACATTAGCTTCCGAATCGGATACTTGATCAATCATCTTGACCACACTCTTCATTTTTTGACTATTCCCTATCAGGCTTCTGACTTCAGATTCACTCTGATGCCGAGTTTCTGGTGTCCCTTTGTAAATAGTCGCTTGCTGTAAGGCATTACTGAGTTGAGGGTATTTAACGGGTAGTCTAAGCGAACCTAGTATCCCGGGGAAATCAAGCCATTCTGATTCTGCTAGTTCGAGCGTAAAAACAGGTAATCTCGCTTCGTGATTAACCACTTCGCGCAACACTTGCTTACACTGATGTTTATCTTGGCATTCACCAATAATAACCATCGCCACATCATCAAGTGACTCTATTGCATCGAACCACATATCAGGCTCATCGGCTATGACCGCTTTACAGTTAATGAACTCAATTATCGTTGATAATAGATCGCGTCTTTGCACATCGACATCGATTACCAACACATTGTTTGAACTCATATTCACTCCAGATAGGTCAACTAACACTCAATTGAAGAAATCAATATAAGTTATTAATAAAACAGGAGTTAACCATCTTTACACTTGATTGTCAAAAAAATGACGGAAGGAAAATGTGAACTAGTTCTCACTTATGTCGGAATAGGCATTTTTAGCATTTTTGCCTTTATCAAGCTGCTTTAAATTATCTACTATTTCGTTACGTTGTTGCTTGCAAACAGTTTCTATCTGATCGTTTAACTTCATCAATAAAGCCATTTTTTGTTGTATCTCATCATACTGGCTTGCATTGACTGATGCCGACTGAAGATCAAGCTTGGATAAAGTCTCTTGACGTTGTTGTGTCAACTCTAGAAACTGTTGCCACTCTTGTTGTTCTGCTAATTGTAATAATGCTTTACTCATGTCAATTCCTTTGACAATAAGCTCAATTTGAGATGACATTAATAATTAGGTAGTCGATGTTGCATTATGGTATTCAGCAGGGATTGCATCCCATCCGGCTTTAACTTGAAGTATTAACTGTGCCACTTCGTCAAGCAATGCTGGATCATTATTCAAATTAGCTTCTAATAAACGCTTTTCCATATAGCCATATAAATCAAAAAGATTTTCAGCGAATTCACCACCAACTTCAAGGTTTAAACATGACCGTAAGCTATCGATAATTGAAATAGCCCAACTGATATGTTCGCCTTTTTTCGCAACTTCGTCTGCAGCCAGAAAGCCTTTTGCAGCCATAATCTTTTCGAGTGCCCCTTCCATCAACATTTGTACTAATCGATGAGGGGAAGCGGTTTCTATGCCGCCTTGCACATGATTTTGGCGATATTCCTGCATTGCTATACTTGCATTCATTATACGTTCCTTATTGGCCTTCACACTGTAATAAAGGTATTGCTCTTGTATAGATTATCGTCAAGACAGGTCTAAACTTTAGGGATTTTATTGAAAAAAATTAAAGTGAGAAAAATACAGTTTTAGGCTTGTAAAAACTGTTTCCATAGTAGTGCTTTCAGAACAAAATCTTAATTACGATTAATAGAATTTGGCTCAGGTAAACTGGCTAATTGTTGTGTTAAAAAGTTACCAATTGATTGGAATTGGCTAACAAATGCATCTAAGGCTATAAATTGTGATCGAAGACGTGCTTCTATCACTACTAGACGACTCTCTAGCCTTTCGCGATCATCCCCTATCCCATCAATTTGTGATTCAAGCCCTTCAGTACGTGAATCGAGAATCCCAGCTGAACCTACGTAGCGGTCTAATAGATTATCAAATCTATTCGCCAAGCCATTTTCATTGGTAAAGAGTTTTGATACGGCAGTAAAGTCATTACTGATAACCGCGTTTAAATCTTCAGAATCAACTTCTAATTGACCGTTTTCATCTGTGGTAATACCTATAGAGGCCAAGGTAGACGCATCAAGCCCACTAACAGAATCTGATAAAGCCTGCCGCAATTGGCCTTGTAAATTTCGTAGTCCAGCATCACCCTGCAAGGTCCCAGCTATACCCGTTTCTGCATCAAAGGCAGATAATTGATTAACGGTTTCACTGACTGAGTTATACGCTTCAACAAAATCATTCACTTTACCTGTAATGGATGCACTATCTAGACCTACAGTCAGCGTTTCTATTGTGCCAACATCTGCTTCAAGCAAAGTAAAGGTGACACCCGTAATCACATCCGAAAAACTATTACTATCTCGAGTGACTTGTTGTGAATCTATGAACACAATTGCATCTTGCGCAGGTTGAATGGCTGTTAAGTTCGCACTATCAAGACGCGTCAAATCGAAGCCATCAAGAGGCGCATCATCTGTCGCCGTCACAGTAATTGCATTAGCAGCACCAATTTTGTCGGAGGACAAGACCAAACGTGTACCCGAATCAACATTAATAATTGAGGCTGTAATACCAGGATTATCCTCTGCCGCATTAATAGCATCACGAATGCCTGCTAATGTTTGATTACCAGAATCAATCGTTAGACTAAAGCTATCTGAACCCAAGCTTATATCAAGTGTCCCTGTACCAATAATTTCCGTTTCTGAAGTAAAATCATTACTTCTAATTCTTGCTGCTTGAGCAAGCTGCGATACTTCCACCTTATACTTACCCGCTACAGCTGAACTACTCGCAGCCGCTGCAAATAATTCATCATTACTTGATATCGCTGACCTTTTTAAAAAATCATCGGAGTCTTGTAATGCCGAAACGGTATCTTGAAGACTACTCAATACACTTTTTAGTGTTCCTATAGCCGACAAATCTGCTTGAAAGCCGGCTTCTTTTTGTGCCAATCGTACAGATGTAGGCTGTCCTTCGGCAGCGACAAGCTGTGATACCAAACCTTCAATATCAATACCTGAGCCTATCCCACTAACTGTAATCGCCATATCAATAATTCCTAACTAATTCTGATTTGCCAGATCACGCTTTAGAATTAAAGAGTTGAATAAGATCATCTCCCTTTTGTTCTGCCAATTGTCTTGCGATAACCAATACTTCATCAGAAGGGAACTGTCTAATCACTTCCTCAGTATCTTTATCTAATACAGTTACAACATCCTTGCCACTGGCTTCATCTACTGTAAATTGCAAGCTTCTTTGCACATTTTGAATGTAATCATTAATGTCACTCACTGCCGACGCTAATGCTTCTTCCGTCGGTTCTTGGAGTGTTTCATTGACAACCGGAGCAACCTCAATGACTTCCACTGATGCATCAGACGTATTGTTATTATTGTTAACAGAAGCTGTTCTGCTTATGCCTAAATCTTGAGTCGTCAGCGTTTTTACTTGGTTTGTAATATCCATAACGCTATCCTATTTATAACTAAGTAACATTATAGTGAGCCTGAAAACAGGCCCACTATAATACTTAAGATTATCCCAACAATGATAATACATTCTGCGGTATTGCATTGGCTTGGGCCAAAATGGCTGTACCCGCTTGTTGCAATATTTGCGCACGTGTTAAGTTTGCAGTTTCTGCTGCAAAGTCAGCATCAAGGATACGACTACGAGCAGCAGATAAATTTTCTGCAGTTGTAGCCAGGTTTGTTACTGTAGATTCAAAACGATTTTGAATCGCACCAAACGTACTTCTTAAATCACTTACTGATTTCAATGCAGCATCGATACGAGAAATAGCATCATTTGAATTAGCTACAGTAGCAACATCAACACTATTCAATGTTGTAGTGTCTACAGCAAGCGTCACATTAGCACCACCAAACCCTAAAATTGCACCATCACCAGTTAGTACAATATTTTCGTTTGCAGTCAAGGTCACTGTACCGCCATTTACTGCTGTCGCATCGGTAGAGTTACTAGTTGCATTAGCAAGCGTACCAATTGTACCTGCACGATAAGTGACTCCATCAACAACAGTACCCGCACCGGCTGATAAACCACCTGTTACGCCAGTTAACGTTTGACCAATCGCAATATCACGACCATCTGCTGCCGTTAGTTGTAAATCAGCACCATTTAATACCGCCGACACACCAGTGTTATCACTTTGTGCATTAATTGCATCTGTGACTTGTTGCTGTGTCAAAGCACCTGTTTCCAAGTCAAAACCAGAGAAAACATCAACACCATTGATACGAAGATCATAAGCATCCGATGCGTCACCTGTGCCAGCAAAAGCAGCAATCGTTAACTCAACTGTATTCGTTGCAGTTGCTGTTAAACCTGGGACACTGGCAGCGTTAATGGCTTCTACTTTAGAGAAAGCACTACCAATAGATTGGCCAGCTTCAGAGCCTGCTGTCGAAACGCCGACGGTAACCGCAGAGGCCGAACCGACTTGAATCGTTCCAGAACCTGTTAAGGCTGCTGTTGTTACTTCAACCGAAGATGTACCAGTTGCGATTTGACCGATTTGGCTAGTTCTAGTACCCGAACTAATTGTAAGATCAATAGTTTCACCTACATTGGCACCCACTTGGAAAGCAGCTGTACCGAATGTACCATCCAGTATTTTAGTACCGTTAAATGAAGTTGTACTAGAAACACGATCTATTTCCGCTAATCGCTGTTGAACCTCTAAATCCAAGGCTGCTCGGTCACTTGCATTATTGGTTGCGTTAGCTGACTGTACAGCTAGCTCACGAATACGTTGTAAGTTATTAGTGATTTCAGCAAGTGCACCTTCACCTGTTTGAGCTAGTGAAACACCATCGTTAGCATTTCGTGCTGCTTGATTCAAACCACGAATTTGAGTAGTAAATCTATCAGTAATTGCTAAGCCAGCAGCATCATCTTTTGCACTATTGATTCGTAAACCAGAAGAAAGTCTTTGTAATGAAGTAGCTAATGAAGACTGTGATGTATCTAAGTTTCTCTGTGCTGTAAGAGATGAAATATTGGTATTAATGACCTGAGGCATGGCTATTCTCCTTTCTTTGGTCGGATGCCAGTCCGATTATAATTAACAGACATACATTCAAATGATGTATTTACTGTCTCCGCAATGGTTAACGGCCCTAAATAGGAGAACTTTAAGACTATTTTGTGATCTTGATCACACTTTTCACACAGGCCCCGACAAAATTCTTTTATACCCTCTAAATACTTTATAAAAAATTAAATAAGGTTAGGTTTTGAACCCTTGCAAAAGTTTGCTGGGCAGCCTGCAAAGCCGTTGATTGTGCAGTTAACCTCGAGATTGCTTCTGCATAATCCAGATCACGAATTTCGGATAAGGTTTCTTGCACGCTCAGAGAAAGACTTTGGTTAATTTCTTCTTGCTGTTCAATGACATTAATTCGTGCCCCGATTTTTGCTTTAGTGTCAATAACCGTATCTAGAACACTCGAGATATTGGTTAAAAATTCACCATTATTCGGCGAGTCATTACTACTCACAGTGTTACTAATCAATGCATTGGCAAATTCATTCACTGTACTAAAAACAGTTTTACTCAATGTTGTCTGTGTTTCTAATGTATACGAATCGCCATCTGCCAAGGTGCCATCTAATTGCAGAGTAATGTCTGGAAAATTATTATTGAGATCACTCAACACAATAGATTGACCTGCAATATAAGGGCTCACAACCACATTGTTGGTGCCATCATCCACCGTTAATGTATCTGGCGCAGTGAAACTCACCGTAACAGCCGGCGTTATAGCATTAGAACCCAATGAGGTTATATTCAATGAAGCTGAGCTAGGACCTACGTTGTCTGTCACGACAAGTTCGCCATGTTCGGCTTCAAATATTGAACTGCCTGGATCATTAGTCTCGACTAAGACATCTGGCCCTACTTGAATATTTCTCTGGCCTTCATCACCTGCATAAGCAGCTCCGGTAGAGTCATAAGGTTTCGTATTGGTACTAAAGCCTGAAAACAGGTAATTTCCACTGGCATCTTTGGTATTAGATAAGGATAGAAGCTCATCATTAAGCACTAGAATTTCTTGGGCTATATCGGATCTATCACTTTGCGAATTAGTTGCGTTTAAACCTTGTACTGCCAATTCTCTAATCCGTTGCAACACATTTGTAGCACCGTCTAGAACACCTTCTTCCAAGCTTAATTTATTATTCGCTACATTGGCATTACCTATATATTGTCCCAGTAAATTGAACTCTCGCTCAAAAGTCAGGATCTGCACAGCAGCCACGGGATCATCTGATGGTGAAGCTAGTTTTTGTCCTGTCGCCAATTGCTGTTGCGTCTTAGCCAATGCACTTTGTTGATTAAGCATGGCAGTTAAGCCTTGCTGGAAAATCTGGGCTGTTGAAATACGCATGTCGCCCCCTTATATGGCTGACAGCAATGAATTAAATACAGTATTTGAAACGGTAATAATCTGTGATGCCGCCTGATAAGCCTGTTGAAAACGAATCAAATTAGCCGCTTCTTCATCTAAGTTTACACCAGAAATACTGCTAAACCTCGACTCAACTTGGTCGAGTAAGCCTTGTTGCGTTTGTCTATTAATATCGGCTCTGTTAGTTCGTGTTGCCACATCGGCAATCAAAATATCATACGCATCTGCCAAAGACTGCGTACCACCTGCCAACACTTTTTCTGCTCTTAAATCGGCTAAAGCCAGCGCGTTTCTATTATCACCAACAGCAGAATTATTACCAATGGTAAATTGATCCCCATCAACAGGCACCCCCGTTAATGTGAGTGTTAGCTCGACAAAAGGTGCAGTTAAGTTAACTGTTTTACCGCTATCAACCGCCGGATCATATGCAAACGTGGTGTTATTTACGCCATCTGTAACGGTATATTGATTTGTTGCAGCATCAAAAGTAATTTGAATGTCAGCACCCACAGCAAAAACTGGTAACGTCAATGGTGGTGTTATATCTATGCTGCTTATTTCAACGGCACCCGTTCCCGATGTCGTCACACTGGTGCTCACTTTGGCAGGAAAGGCTGCAGCCACATCGCGTGGATCAGTAATGGCAACAAAAATATTTGAAGCGCCTGCAACAAGGGTTGAAGGCGGAACCGGGCCAAATAAGTTACCACCGATATTGCCATCTAATGTGACGCCTTGTTGATGAATAGTATTGACGTTGTCAATAAGTCCAGTTGCTAATGCATTTAATTCGGTTCGGGCAGAATCAATGACATCACCACGAACTTGCAGTATGCCACCTAGGCTACCCCCGGAAAGTTGTCTGGAAATATCTATTCCCGTGCTGCCATACCCTATCGCTAATCTCGCTGGGTCGGTCGAATTATCAGGTATAACAGTTAAATCAACTTGGGTTTGTCCAACCACTAAAGCTTGGCCATTACCAATGAAAACACTGATTGCACCACTATCTTCTTTAACCGTAGAAACTGAGACAAATTCTGATAGTCTATTAATCAATTGATCTCGTTGATCAAGCAGGTCATTAGGTTGTGACCCAACATCACTGGATGCTTCAGAAATTGCGATATTGAGCTCTGCAATTCCTCTTGAAATAACGTTTATTTCGTCTACAGCAATATTCAACTGACCATCTAACTGGCTATCAAGTTGCAGTAAGCGTTGATCAATAGCACTAAACCGATTTACCAAGGATTCGGCTTCTGACAATAATACTTGGCGCGCAGCGATCGAAGTCGGGTCATTAGCCACCGCATCAGCAGCATTGAAAAATGATTCCAATCCCGATGACAAACTTGATGTTGGAGAACCCAAAATATCACTTATTTGTCCAGCGAGTTGAGCAAAAGCATCGCTCTGCGCTTGCTGTGATGTATAAGTACGGATCTGCGTCGCTAAAAACTCGTCATAGAGACGTTCAATACCACCAACAGTGACGCCAGTACCAACATAATACGAGCCTTCTAAATTCGGCAGCGTTGTCACTTGATCTACACGCTGGCGACTATAGCCTTCGGTATTGACATTGCTAATGTTATGGCTCGTCGTAGCTAATGAAGTCTGGTTCGTAGTGAGAGCAGAAAGCCCTGTCGATAATAAACTCATGACCTCGCCCCTGTGAATTCACTTTCACTTATCATTGATGAACGCTCTATTGGCATAGAAATTTGTGCCAAAGTGTCACTGTTCATAATTCGTTTTATCTTGTCAGCATAATCCGGATCCGTTGCATAACCTGCTTTATGAAGGCTCTCAATAAACAATTCAGGATCAGTTGCTTGTTCTAAAGCTCGTCGATACCTTGGTTGCGTTTGCAAAAATTCGACATAATCATTAAAGCTATCTTGGTATGAATCATAGACTCTGAATTTCGCCTGTTCTTTAACAGCAACACCATCATGATACTCAAGGGTACCGACAGATACGGTATCGCCCCGCCAGCTAGAGTGTGCTTTTATATTGAATAAGTTATGGCTGGAATCACCATTTTTTTGAGTAAGCACATGTTTACCCCAACCTGTCTCTAACGCTGCTTGCGATAAAATAGCCTCTGGTTTAACCCCAATTTTTGCTGCTGCTTGCTCAGCCATCGCCCATAGCTGTCGGACAAAGCCAGCTGGCGAATTAAAGTTAATCACTTTAGGTGAAATAGGATCGGAAGCTTCTTTACCCATGGCTTTAAATGTATCAAGCTGATCCATCAATGCTGCCTTATCAATCACTGGCAAAGCTTGTCGTCTATCTACGGTCTCTATATTGAAGGTTCGTAATTTCTGAGATTCAGATAGTGTAGAAATATCTAGTTTTTCAGCCAGATGACCGCCTAGTTGTCTGATAATGACTTCCTGAAGACCTAAGCCTCCTCGTTTTGAAAGATCCATGGCTAATTGTTGATCCGACATATCGCGGTACATTTCACTTTGAGAACTATCAAAAATGCCATCAGATAATTTAGCCTGACGCATACTTTTTAGCATCATATTGAGAAATAAAGCTTCAAACTGTCCGGCCACTTCTCTCAATGTTTCTTGCTCATCACTTTCTTCATTGGCATTACGACGTAGCTCTGCTAAACCGCGAAAGTCGAGCGCTGTATGCGCGATAGGACTAGAGGTGCTCATCGTTAAATAACCACCAAGTCAGCACGTAAAGCACCTGCTTGTTTTAACGCTTCGAGAATAGCCACTAAATCACCCGGGGCTGCACCAACCTGATTGACTGCTTGTACTATATCATCCAAAGAAACGCCCGGATTGAAGACAAACATACGGCTGTCTTCCTCAGTGATTTCAACACCAAAATTAGGTGTGATCACTGTTTCGCCATCGGAAAATGCATTAGGTTGACTGACCTCAGCATTGGCAGAAATCGTGACCGATAAATTACCATGCGTAACTGCCGCAGGACTTACACGAACATGTCGACCGATTACGATTGTGCCCGTGCGAGAGTTAACCACAATTTTTGCTGCCGCTTCTCCCGGCACTAATTGCAAATTTTCAACTAAAGCTAGAAAAGGAACGCGTTGGCTAGGATCTCGAGGTGCATTCACCTTAATAGATGAAGCATCTATAGCTCTTGCAGACCCTTTACCTAAAGTATGATTAATAGAGTCTGTTAAACGGCTTGAAGTAGTGAAGTCTGGTTGATGTAAGTTGAGAATAATATGATCGCCGACATTAAATGCATTTTTGACTGTACGCTCAACGGTACCACCATTAGGCACTCGACCAGCACTTGGGATATTGACTGTCACTCTTGAACCGTCACCTGCTTCAGCACCAAACCCACCAACAACAAGGTTACCTTGTGCCATCACATAAATTTGGCCATCTGCCCCTTTTAATGGCGACATCAATAAGGTCCCACCACGTAAGCTTTTAGCATCACCTAAAGATGACACCGTTATATCTATTCTTTGTCCTGGTTTCGCAAACGGCGGTAAATCAGCATGAATCGACACAGCAGCCACATTTTTACTCCCAGGATCTGTCCCAGGTGGAATAGTGACGCCTAATTCACGAAGCATGCTACGTAAGCTCTGGCCGGTAAATTCTGTTTTATCTCCCGTGCCATTCAGGCCAACAACAAGACCATAGCCAACCAGCTGATTACTCCGAACACCTGCTATAGATGCTAAGTCTTTAATACGTTCAGCCTGTGCGTTTACAGGAAAGAAACTAAGGCTTAATAAACTCAATAAAATTAATCTAATTATCATTGTCATCACCCCTAAAACGGCATCAATGCACTAATAAAGAAGCGACTTAACCAACCCATAACATTAGCCTCATTAGTGGGCCCATCACCGACATAGGAAATTTGAGCGTCTGCAACACGTTTAGATGAAATTGAATTATTAGCATCAATATCACGTGGGTTAATCATGCCAGCAATTCGAATGTATTCATTGCCTTGATTAATAGTAATCACTTTTTCACCACGAATAAGCAAGTTACCATTGGCTAACACTTCAACGACTGACACACTAATATCACCCGTCAACTTATTACTTTGATCGCTATCACCTTGGCCAGAAAAATCACTATTTGAAGAAAGACCAAAATTAAGATTGTTATCCTTATTGCTAACTAAAGGTAAGAAGCCTGGTAAATTAAATTGAGGGTTGGTACCGAAAACTGTTGGGTTGGCAATATTGTTTTCATTATCCTTACTGATCGTTGTTTCTGTTTCTTTTTCTGCGTCAGTTTTTTCATCCAGTTGAACAGTTAAAATATCGCCTGGTCTACGGGCACGATAATCTTCAAATAATGAAATGTTATTAGAAACATTAAAAATAGCACCATCATGCCGAGGCTGCTCTTGTATAGCCACGGGGCGAACTGCAGCATAAGCAGGATCACGCTTAGCTGTTGTTGACATACAAGCTGTCAACAATAATGCCGTAGCTAAAATAAATAATCGAATCAATTTTTTCATCATCATTACCCCATAAAAGGGCTATGTCTCATTAAAGATTCTGACTAGCAAATTGCAACATTTGGTCTGCAGTAGAAATCGCTTTTGAATTCATCTCATAAGCACGCTGCGTTTCAATCATATTGATAAGCTCTGTCACCACATTGACATTTGATGTTTCTAAAGCACCACCAAAAACAGTACCAACACCTGTTGTACCTGGCGTCGCAGTCGTCACTGTTCCACTTGCTGAGGTTTCTTTAAACAAGTTTTCACCAATTGCTTGTAATCCTGTTGGGTTGATAAAGTCAGCCAACTCAATATTGCCAATGACAGAAGCTGATGTTTGACCTGCTTGTTGCACACTGACAGTCCCATCCGTACCCACTGTAATACTGGTTGTTTCAGTTGGAACTGTGATTGAAGGCTCAAGAGGATAGCCATTTGACATAACAACCTGACCATCTGAATCAAGCTGAAATGTACCATCACGTGTATATGCAATATCACCTTCAGGCAATAGAACTTGGAAAAAACCACGACCTTGTACAGCTATATCTAAGGCATTACCCGTCGAGATAATATTACCTTGAGTATGCTGTTTTTCTGTGGCGACAGTTCTAACACCTGTACCTAGCATCAAACCTGACGGTAATTGTGTACTTGTAGAAGACTGCGCTCCCGGTTGACGGATAGTTTGATAAAGTAAGTCTTCAAATACCGCGCGATCTTGCTTAAAGCCCGTTGTATTGACGTTAGCCAAGTTATTTGAAATAACTGACATTCTAGTTTGTTGGGCATCTAAGCCTGTTTTGGCAATCCATAAAGCTTGGTTCATGTCTTAGCCTCCTACGTTATTTTGACGTTTCATTAATCTAATTAGCTAGCTGCAACAAACGTGCCGATGACGCACTATTTTCTTGTGCTGTCGACATCATTTTCACTTGCATCTCATACTGTCTTTGCAGACCAATCATTTTGACTAAAGCACTCACGGCATTAACATTACTGCTTTCCAAATTCCCTGAGGCAACTTTAACTGATACATCGGCTGCTGCTGTGGTGCCATCTTTTAAGCGTATCAAGCCATCTGTTTCTTTTTGGAGTTCGGTTAATGCAGGATTAACTAATTTAATCCTGTCTAATTGTGCTAACGCGTTAGCTTCACTGCCAACAGGTCTTATTGAAATTGTGCCATCCGAGCCTATTTCAATTTTCTCTGCTTGAGGAATAGCGATAGGCCCGCCTTCACCAAGTACAGCTAAACCTGTTCCTGTGAGAAGCTGTCCAGATGGCGATATTCGCAAATCACCAGCGCGTGTATAGCCTTCACGACCATCTTTACCAACAACAGCAATAAATCCTTCGCCGTTGATCGCAATATCAAGTTCACGTCCCGTTGAATGGATTGAACCCGTCTCAAAATTAGTCGCTACACGCTCGCTGGCTGAATAAACTCGACTGGGCAGACCATCACCAAGGACTGGTAAACTACGAAATTGCTCAAAATCTTGACGGAATCCTGTCGTATTAACATTAGCTAAGTTATTACTATTAGTCGCCTGAGCCAGCATCGTTTGCTGAGCTGCATTCATCGAGATATAAAGCATTTTGTCCATGATTAAGTCCTCTCAGTCACGCTTTTTTGAGCATTATTAACGTAAGTTAATAATGGTCTGAGTGATGGCGTTATTGGTCTCAATGGCTTTTGAGTTAGCTTGGAAATTACGTTGAGCTGTAATCAACCCGACTAATTCTGCCGTCAAATCAACATTAGAGGCTTCGAGTGCACCTGACTGAATCAGACCAAGAACACCAGTTCCCGCTTCACCACCTAATACTTGACCCGAATCGATAGTTTCACTCCATGAGGTATTACCAATTTGTTTTAAACCTTGTGGGTTAGCAAAGTTAGCCAAGGCAATTTTACCCAATGGTGTCGCTTGACCATTGGTAAACGTTGCTCTGATCAAACCATCATCACTAATATCCAAGCCACTTAATCGGCCGGTAGGGAAACCATCTTGCGATAGGCTAGTCACGTTAAACCCTGCTGAGTTTTGGGTAGTTCCTGTAAAGCTAACAGTGACAGATTGCGCTGCTGCACCACTCACATAATCAGTGCCTAACAAACTAAACGATAAGTCAGTTGTACTTAAGGCTGCTAACGCACCGCCTGCTGCAGGATCAAAATTCAATGTTTCTGTTCCACCCAGTTGAAACGGTGTCGTTGTCCCCACAGGGTTTATCTCATCACCTGCAATATAAGCTTCTACATTCCATTCATTAGGTGTCGTCGTTTTTTGATAATACATCGTTACGATATGTTCATTACCTAATGAATCAAACATGGTGAATGACGTTGAATTAGAATAAGTCGTTGGATCAGTCGGATCAATTGCGGTGACTAAAGGATCAATTCCCACCGCTGTAGAAGGTAGATTAGTTGCAAGATCAACATTGGCTGTTGCTTGCGGTATACCGGCCGAACTCGGCAATTGAACAGTTGTTGTGCTCGACATACTTGTAGAAGTCACCGTACCATCAGCGTTCACAGGGAATGCACGTAAGAACTGGCCTGAGCTATTAACGATAAAGCCATCTTTATCGACATTAAATGCACCCGCTCTTGAATAAACAATATCATCATTATTTTCATTAGGTGCTAAAGCGAAAAAGCCTTGACCACTAATCCCTAAATCCAATGCATTATTGGTCAGCTCAAGATTACCTTGTGAAAACTGTTGGGCTACATTGTTAAGAACAACGCCGTTACCAATTGCGGTATCACTACTACCAAAAGCTGACAGTGCAAACACATCTGCAAACTCTGCACGTGATTCCTTAAACCCTGTGGTACTCACATTGGCAATATTATTTGATTTTACGTTCAAATCAGCTGACGCCGCATTCAAACCACTTAGTGCTGTATTAAAAGACATAGCAAATCTCCTAGATAATTTCTTGTGCTTCACTGAATGGCACAGAGCCAATGCCAGCTAAATTTATTGTTAAACCTTGATTACCACTTCCCACTAAAACACTTTCGACTTTGGCAACAGTCGCAGTGGCAAATAATGTGTTATTTCCATCAATCGTTCCCGATGCTTTAAATTCATAAACACCCGGTGGCAATGCTTGCCCATTTTCATCAAATCCATCCCAAGCAAAATTGGTATAGCCAGAAGCGCTGCCCATCTCGATTGTTCTAACCGGCACGCCACTTTGGTTATAAATCTTCAATTTCAAATCTGTGACTGGTTCAGCAACGTTAATCTGACCTTTCAAACCATCCTCTGCTGTTAACGTCCCGATTGAAGAAGGCACTAAAACTGAACGACCCACTAAAGCCGAACCTTGAAGCGCCTGATCGGATTGCATCGCTTGAGCAAAACTCGAAAACGAATTTTGTAAATCTGAAATCCCACTCACCGTACCAAAAGCGGCAATCTGACCAAGAAAATCACCACTTTCCAATGGTTTTAACGGATCTTGGTTTTTCAATTGCGTCGTCATTAAAGACATAAAATCTTCCATTGCCAACGCACCAGAATCCTTATTAGTATCCTGACCTGCCGGAGGGGCATTCAAAAATGCGAATGAATTATCATTAATGCCACTTATCGCCATAATTAACTCCTAAACTTATTTACCCATCTGCAAAGTACGCATCAACAACTGCTTCGATGTATTCGCAATCTCTACATTATTTTGATAAGAACGTGATGCCGACATCATATTGGCCATTTCTGCCATTGGGTCGACGTTAGAATGAAAGATATAGCCTTCTTTATCTGCCATTGGATGGCTTGGGTTATATTCTTTTCTACCTATTGTGTTGTTTTCAACAATACCCACGACTTGCACACTACCTTTTACATAACCTTTCTGAGCATCATCTAAAATAGCTTGAAATATGGGCTGACGAGACTTATAGGTTTCGCCACTACTGCTGCTGACACTGTCTGCATTGGCTAAGTTACTCGCTGTCACATTCAAGCGAACAGACTGAGCACTCATTCCACTACCTGCAATATCGAAAATATTAAATAAAGACATCGCTTATTCCCCCCTGAGCGCTTTAATCATTCCATTAAACTTGCCACCCAAAAAATCAAGGCTCGCCTGATATTGAATGGAATTTTGCATAAACTGAGCTTGCTCAATTTGTTCATCAACCGTGTTGCCATCAAGCGAATCTTGAATCGTTGTCCGATATTGAACCGCTGGAGAAAATGATTGAGCAGAATTAGGTTGAAAATGATTAACGTGCGTTGTTTTCATATCAGCAACAGATTGCTGACTTGCTGCCATTTTCAAAGCATCTTGGAAGTTGATATCACGCGCCTTAAAACCCGGCGTATTAGCATTAGCTAAATTTTCAGCCAACATTTCCGCTCGTTGCGAACGGACTTGTAGTGCTTGGGCATGGATTCCTAAGGCAGAATCGAAATTTATTGACATATCTAGCTCCAACTTTAATCTTATTTAAGTTAGAGTTAGCATCAAATATGCCAACAATTTATTATGTTTTAATTCATATAGTTACGAATTATCCTGCTTTAATATCAAAAAATAGCGGCAGACGATTGCCACCTTGGCAAAGGACATTTTATTGCTTAAATAAAATAACCTTCTTATTCGCTAACAACTCAAGTCATTGACTTTAAAGTACAAAACAATCTATAGTCGCGCGATTAGAGTCATTTGGCCTGAGTTTTGCCATTCTTTTACTGAATAATGATCATGGGGCTTAATTAAATTATGCGCATATTACTCAGTTTTCTTTCATTTGTTTCCCTCTTCTTTGCCACTCAGCTACATGCTGAAAATTGGCAATCCGATCATTATATTCTGACTAGTTTTAATAAAATTGCCCTTAATGGCACCAAAGTAAAAAAATGGCAAACACCCATCTACTATCAGATAACACACCATATTGATGATATTGCTCTGCATGAAAAGATAGTTGACACACACCTGTCTCAACTCCAACAAATTACTGGCTTGAAAATTAGGCCTGCAGACGCCTCTCACAAAGCAAATCTAACTATCGTATTAACTAGCGAAAATCAATTCAGAAGTGATATAAAAAAATACTTCAAGTTACGTGACCTAAATACAATTCGGGCAATAGCAGGCAAGAATATTGGCGCTACGAGTATTAGTGCCACTAAAACAGGGTCGATAAAGCAATCTATCGTTATTATCCCCACAGATCGTGCAAGGGCATATGGTCGGTTACTAACTACCTTTGCAGAAATGCTAACAAAATCAGTAGGGATGCAATATCAAAGTGTGGATGTCTTCCCTTCCATTTTTAACCACCGTGCTGCCGATCGTTATTTGACTGGATTAGATTATGTCATGTTGAAGTTGCTTTATGACAGGCGTATTAAACCTGGTATGAATAGCCAGCGTATTAGACAGTTAATATCATCAATTATAAAAGAAAAATCCTATCAACATCATATTTATGGAGCCAGTCTATCCGTCAAACAAAGTGGATTGAACACATTAGTTAACTAACTAATTATTGCCTAGCAGGAATTAATTTTAAAAATAATGTGCAAAAAAAAGCCCCGATAAATCGGGGCTTTTTTCTACTTTCAAACTGAGCCTATGATAAGCCACTCACATCTACAGCGCTTGAGTCTACTAATATAGTAGCAAGTCCTGACTCATAAACATCATAAGTCACACCATCAACACCTTGTGCTGTACCATTAGCAGCCCATGCATCAGAAGAATCTAATGCGTCCCCACTATCACCTTGAACAATCAAAGTATTAGTATCATCTGATGCATCTAATACATCTGCAGCAGATAAAGTTAAGGTATTATCACCAGTCCCTGTAATATCGACAATTTCAACATTACTCAAGTCTAATGGACCTGAACCAAGGTCAATACTGCCATCAATAACTACAGTGTCGACGTCAATAGCATCTTGGGCCAAATTACCATCGCCATCTAGTGCTTCACCTGCATTGATGATATACGAACTATCAACCAAGTCATGAAGAGTAATAATGTCATCACCACCATCAGTATCAACGGTGAAGGTTTCACCAGTAGGAACTACTCCTCCTGGCGTTGCTGCAGTTATATCCACAGTATCAGCCGCTTCACCCGTTTGAATGGTACCGCCTTCTGCATTGGTAATAATAACATTCGATGGATCACCATCACGAGTAAATACATCCGTTTGGTCAAAACCATCAACTGTGATATCAGCAGACGCATCCACTCTAACTGCCACCGAATCAACGGGATCAGAAGTGTCAGTCTGGGTAACTGAAATTGTTCGACCTGTGATATCAATATTAATCGCACTATCAACTGAAGCACTACCACCGAGCAAACCTTCTATCTGGGCTGAATTGAAGCTATCACTTTGTAAAACAGCATCAAATGGATAGAATTCGGTATGACTCTCGCCATCTTCAGCGATGGTCACATAGGTACCAGGTAACAGCTGACTAATCGCTAAGGAATGGATACCAGAGTTAGTTACATCAGAGTTACTTATAGTCGCTACCAAGGTACCTATACCGGTTGTTGTATCGATACTGTAGATTGTACCGAGGTTATCAGCACCCCATAACGTACCATTCTCATCAAATGACAAACCATCAATGGTGTCACCAACAGGATTTGGTAATGCAGTTGCAGTTTGGCCTGTACCGCCACTTACCGTCATTGTATACACCTGAGAACCTGATACAAAGAAAATAGTGTCTACACCATCAAAAGCCATCGAATCAATTGCTACACCACCATTATTGAAGCTGGCTACAAGCGATAAATCAGTGAAGACCATATTCTCATCAACATCTGCTGCATCCACAAGGTAGATTTCATCATCAATACCAATATACAAGTCACCATTTACATCAAATGACATACCTGAAGTGCTGGTATTGAATAATGAATTACTAAATAACAACTGAGCTTCACCAGTCGCAGGGTTCACTCGTGCAAATCCGTTTAAATTTCCCTGATCGGCCAAGCCATATAGGAACCCATCATCAGGGTTTAAAGTTAATGATGAGAACTGTGCTTTATCATTGCCATCTACAACAACTGCTCCAATTTGGAATGTTGCTCCTGTAGCAAGGTCAAGACCGTATAAAAATGCACCTGTACCGCCACCACCGGCGATTGAGTAGGCAAGACCAGCTGGGAAATCTGCATCATTATCAAGTAAATCAACCGTTGCTACATCTTTGCCACCCGTAATCGATGCAGAACCTTCATCAATAGTTGCTGTACTTAATGTTGCGATTAGATCTTCTGGACCTTCATCATCGCCATCATCAAACGCTTCAACACTGAAGTTTAATGTTGTTCCCACAAAAGTACTATCAAATGTCAGTGTATTGCCTGTGAGGCTTACACCTGTTGTCGCATCTGCAACTGTTTGCAATGAAGTAAGAGCTGCTGTCACAAAGTCAGCATCGGCAGTCGAACCCGTAAAGGCAATATTCACCGATGCTGTATTACCTGCATTTAATGGCACACCCCCCAAAGTAATCGTAAATGTTGCTAAATCATCAGCATCATTTTCTTCAGTAATGGTAGCTTGCTGCATTGGTGTGTCATCAGCTGCATCTTCAGAAACAACGGTTAAAGCAAACGTTACAGCTTGATCAATATCAACAATGTTCAAGGTTGCTGCTGTATTGGTTAATGTCGGTGTCGGACCATTGTCGATCGCTGGTGCACTCAACGTTAAGGTCAACGCTTCCGGTGAATCCGTTAACGCATCATTAAAGGCCGTTAAGTCAACATCAAAGCTTGTGGTATCACCAGCCGCCCAGGTCACAACTAAACTATCGCCGTCATCACCGGTCACGGTTAAGCCAGCCGCTTCCGCCGCTGTCTTGATCGCCGCTATGATTTCCGCCGTGTCATTACCTGTCATGCTTTCAAAGTCAGCATCTTCAGCACTGCCACTCGCTGTAATTGTCACACTCGCGGTATTACTACCCGCTAAGGCATCACCACCAATACTAAATGTGAAGGTACCTAAATCATCTGAGTTGTTTTCTTCACTAATAGTCGCTTGTTGCGTCGCTGTATCATTCGCTGCATCTTCTGATGCCACATTGATATCAAAGCTGACCGCTGCATCTGTATCAACTATATCCAACGTCGCCGCTGTATTAGTCAATGTCGGGGTCGGGCCATTATCTATCGCTGGTGCACTTAACGTTAAGGTCAAACCTTCCGGTGAATCAGTCAAATCATCATCAAACGCCGTCAAGTCAACATTAAAGCTTGTGCTATCTCCAGCAGCCCAGGTCACAACTAAACTATCGCCGTCATCACCGGTCACGGTTAAGCCAGCCGCTTCCGCCGCTGTCTTGATCGCCGCTATGATTTCCGCCGTGTCATTACCTGTCATGCTTTCAAAGTCAGCAT
>Ga0209199_1000252_pt1 | contig 83091 bp, 78 predicted proteins | sample COGITO_mtgs_1105_7_FD_184805 | JGI IMG/M metagenome (GOLD analysis project Ga0209199, IMG submission 184805) | Pelagic marine microbial communities from North Sea - COGITO_mtgs_110523 (SPAdes) (version 2) | ecosystem: Environmental > Aquatic > Marine > Epipelagic ... | reverse complement strand
TGTTGACAAGCTCAGATAAATAGTAGATTTATAAATAGTTGACTAAATTAGTAAGGTATTGATTGGTCAACACGAAACTATTATTAATGGGGTGGAATTATGACTATACATCAAGAATTTAGGGGCGGTGCTCCAGTTGGGCAGATGGATGAGCTACCACTTTTGGAGATGTCTGTAATTGTATATTTCCGAATGATGGCAAGTTCAAAAGAGACAAGAGAAGCACTTAAAAAAGATTTTTTATTAGCTTTTGGTGAAGATCATGGTCTTTATTATAGTAACCAGTTTGAAGAGTTTTATTTAAAGCTTGCAACACAATCGCGCAGGAAAATCATGCACCATGAATTGAATTGTAAATGTTTTGGTGGTGATGAAAGTGCTGTAGCTAACATAATATCTTTTGCTGCTATTGGTAATGTAAAAGATGCTGAACTTTTGGCATATAATTTAGTTTCTGGCGATTTGGCGAAAGAGATTGTAAACTACGCTGAGCATATTGGTCTCGGACTCAGATTGATGTTGGATAGATTCCCTATACCAATAATATCAACACATAATCCAAGGGGTATGTGTCATTGATCAGTGGTAGCGCGTACCAGTTTCAGAGCTTGATATTCGTGGTACCAAAGCTTTGACAAGCTCACGCATGTCAAGTTCACCAACAGGTTTACCATTTTCCATTACGCGATATCTCAAAGATGTGTCACCGCCAGAAGTTGCAATCAGGCTTTCAAGGTTGTCGTTGGCATTCACGTCTCCAGAAAATTTACCCTCTGTAATGTTTTGCATCACGGAGCGAATTCGTAATACTCTGGCGCGGTTGATATCTGATACAAAATCTTCAATGTAGGGATCACTTGGTGCCATTAAAATACTTTGAGGTTCGCCCTGTTGTATCACGGCTCCATCTTTTAAAATCACCAAGTGGTCTGCCAACTTTAAGGCTTCATCAAGATCATGAGTAATAAATACAATTGTCTTTTTTAGTTCTATTTGCAGCTCTAATAGTAAATCCTGCATATCAGTACGGATCAATGGATCAAGTGCCGAGAAAGCCTCATCCATAAGCATAATGTCTGAGTTTGACGTCAATGCTCGAGCAATGCCAACGCGTTGCTGCATTCCGCCAGATAACTGTGATGGATAATGGTTTTCAAACCCACCAAGACCTACACGATCTAGCCATTTTTGAGCCTCGTCTTCTTGATCGGATGTTGTAGCACCTTGAATGTTGAGAGCCATAGCTGCATTTTGCAAAACTGTGCGATGGGGTAAAAGAGCAAATTTCTGAAAGACCATCGACATTTTGTTTTGACGCATTTGTCGCAATTCAAGTGTAGACAGCTTCATGATGTCCACTCCATCTACTAAAATTTCCCCATCAGTAGGTTCAATCAAGCGGTTTAAGTGCCTGATCAGTGTTGATTTTCCTGAGCCAGATAGCCCCATTACAACTGTGATTTCACCTGCCTGCATCTCTACATTGATATCCTTCAGGCCCATGACATGCTGGTGGGAGAGTAATAGGGTTTCTTTGCTCATCCCTGCTTTTGCGTGATGAAGCACTGATTGGTCGTTAGAACCGAAAATTTTATAGAGTCCGCGGAGACTTACTTTTGGTGTCATTATTTTAACCTTCACATTTCACTTTTGGTTCGGTCGATACGCGACAGGGCAGCTTTTGAGGTGCGGTCCAGCATTACAGCCAAAAGAACAATGCAAACCCCAGCCATTAATCCAACACCAAGCTCAAGATTTCGAATGCCACGTAATACGAGTACTCCAAGGCCAGGTGCAGTTACCATTGAAGCAATTACAACCATGGCAAGACTCATCATAATGGTTTGGTTGAGGCCTGCCATTATATTAGGTAAAGCAAGAGGTAGCTCAACTTTATTCAGCTTTTGTGCTGGGCTCATTCCAAAAGCATTACCAGCTTCGACTACGTCTTTATCAACTAAGCGTACTCCAAGATCGGTAAGGCGTATAACTGGAACTATTGCGTAAAGAACAATGGCGATACCGTAAAGACGTGACTCTCCTATGGGAAACAAAAATATAAGTGGGATCAAGTAAACAAAGGTAGGTAAGGTTTGTAGCAGATCCAAAACTGGAATGATGGCCTTTTGCAAACGGTTGTATTTTGACATTGCGATTCCAATTGGTACTCCGAGTAAGGCAGATATTATCGTACAGACTAAAATAACCGCAAAGGTTTGCATTGCGGGTTCAAAATGATCAACAAACGCAAAAAATGATAGGCAAAATGCGTTAAATAATACAACAGAGATAGAATAGGTAGCATACCAAACTGCAATTAATATTGCTGCCATGATTAAAAACCAAGGGGCTGTTGTAAATAAGTAAAGTGTGGCATCCAGCATCCATGAGAGAGGTTGAGTGATTGGGTCCAAAACAGTACGAAGGGCAGGGCGAATTGCAAGAAATCCGTTTTCTAGCCCTTTAATCACATCACGTGTTTGAGCAATTTGGCCACAGGCTTTGTTCAATTCATCCAAAGAGGGAAAAGCAATCGTAAAGCTTGCTTCAGGAGCAGCATTGCCAGTTTTGGCCAAGAGTTGGGCCATAGACATAGGACCTTTTGTTGCATCGGCATCGCACCAATTACGCAGTCCAAACATGTTAAAGAGCCAATCGTAAGTGGCCATAAATACTCTCCCCTTAGTCAAAAGGCCCGCGGCCTATAAATAGTCCGCGGGCAATCTTAATCTTGATTAGTTCAATATAGCTGCCAATTTACCTTTTGCAGCGTCGCTCAACCAGCCGCCCCATACATCTTTATATGTAGTCAAAAAGTAAACGGCCGCTTCGTCGTAGGATGCGTTATTGTCTAATCGCCAAGCTAATACGTCGCCCATTTGAGCGTTTGTGAAAGTAACGTTTTTCATCAATGCAGCAACTTCAGGTTCGCGGTCCATAAAAGCGCCTGAAGCAGCAGTTACAACTTTAGCTGCAGGATATGCCGAGAAACCAGGATTTGAACAATCTACGTCACCGTTACAGGCATGCGCATCTGCATTATAAGCTGGAACTTCCACACGTACCATTGGGTACTTGCCCAAAACAGCAGTTGGTGCCCAGTAGTATCCAAACCATGGCGCTTTGTCTGCATAGGCAGCTGCAATGGAGGTTTGTAAAGTTTCTCCAGAACCGTGTTGGAAACGCTCAAGGCCGCCGGCTTCAGCGCCTGCAGCTTTCAAATTATTGTTATTAATAATGTCACAAGCCCAACCTGATGGACAATCGTGGAATTTACCACCGACAGCAGCTGGGTTCGCCATGATGCCGTCCCATGTAGTTAGTTCGGGGTTAGATTCTGCTAAGTAAGCTGGGATCCACCAAGCTTCAACTCCACCGTCTGAAAGAACATTGGTTAACTCAACTAGTTTGCCTTCTGCTAAAAGTGGCTCATAAGATGGTGTGGAGTTTGCCCAAACTTCAGTTAGAAGATCTGGTTTGCCAGTTTCAGCCAATGATGTAAGTGCAGGCACTGTTGAAGATGGTACAACCTGTACGTCACATCCGTAACCTTGTGTCATTAAAAAGTTTGCAACTGCAGTTACAACGGCTGATGAAGCCCAATCCATTTCAGTAATAGATACTTCGCCACAATCAGCTGATGCAGATGTCGCACCAAATGAAAGTGCCACAACGGCGCTTGCCGCTAACATTTTGATTTTCATAATAGTCTCCCTGTTTAATCTTTTGCCAAATTTGTGGCTTTTATTGCTCATGTCTCTCGGTTCAGTTTGCATTATTGCGATGCAAAAAAGCAGAACTCCGACACCTTGAGAAGAACATACATAGAGGAACATAACCAAACGATTCATGCAAGTGTCAAAAGGTTTAAAAGTTGTCTCTGGTATTATAAGCAAAATGATTGTTGGTGATTGGTGATTATATTGAAACATTTAGTTAACAACAGTTAAGGTTATAGATCAAACTGTTCATATGGAGCGATTAAATGGTGCCCGGGGGCGGATTTGAACCACCGACACGAGGATTTTCAGTCCACTGCTCTACCCCTGAGCTACCCGGGCATGGGTTCTAATGATCAAATCGTCATTATGGGTTGAGGCGTTTTAGGATTATGTATCCAATGGTGCAAGAGGAATTTTCATACTAATGCAAATTACTTTCATTAGATGAGAAATCTGTGGGAATACTATCTTCATCATCTGTCTCAACGGCAGGAATTGTGTATGCCTCTGTGAGCCATTTTCCTAAATCTAAATCTGCACAACGTTTTGAACAAAATGGTCGGTATTTTTTATCTTGGACTTTATTACACATTGGGCAGGGCATAAATTCTCTTCCTTAAATAATTGGCATAGCTGATGCTTTTTTTATTTTTAACTTGTGTAATTAACATAAACAACTAGGAAAATTGTATGATTAACTACTTCTCAGAAATTGTTCAGCTAACAGAAATTCAATTTATATATTGTATTTCAGCAATTTTTTTAGCTGGAATTGTTAGAGGATTTTCAGGCTTTGCTTTATCGGCAATTGTTGTTGCAAGCATGGCTGGAATATTACCAACAGTAGAACTTATACCAATGGTACTAGTTCTAGAAGCCATTGCTGGAATAGTTATGCTACGTGGTGGTATTCGTGACGCTAATATGCCTGTTGTATGGGCGCTAACTTTTGGATCAATTATTGGACTTCCAATTGGTTTATTGGTGACTGTCACACTCCCAGTAGAAGCGTCTAGAATTACTGCACTTTTTTTAATTCTATTTCTATCATCAATACAGTTATTCAAATTTGCTCCAAATATTTTGGGTACACGTATGGCTTTATATACTGCGGGAATTGTTGCAGGTATTGCATCTGGTATAGCTGCTGTGGGAGGAATGGTTGTAGCTTTATATGTATTAGCAAGCGAAAGAGACCCACGGTCAATGCGAGGTGCAATTGTGATGTATTTATTTATTGGAATATTTACTTCAATTTTTTGGCATCTATTTTATGGAATAATGGATATGCGTGCAGTAATAAGAGGGTTGGTATTTATCCCTATATTACTAGTTGGAATATTTATTGGGTTTAAATTATTTTCACCTAAATTACAAAATTTCTATAAACAATTTTGTTTAATTTTACTTATTTTTATCAGTATGGCTAGTTTGCTGAGGAATTTTATTTAATCTTGAAGCAATTCTGTTAATGGAATTCTTTCCCGTTTTCGCTGTAATTCAAAATTCCCCAAAGTAGTCCATCCAACCACAATAGTATCAATGTTTCCTTTTCTAAAAGATGCATTTAATGCGGTTTCTATTATTTTACGATCTTTCTTTGGGGATGGTGCGAAATCAATTATTATTTGTCCCCCAAGGCCACGTAAAGACAGTTGTTTTGGTAATTCTCTAGCTACAGCTAAATTTGCTTTTAACCCTGCACTTAGAGAAAAATCATTGCCAGTATTAACATCAACGGCGACAAATGCAGATGTAGGTTCAATTATCATGGATGCACCATTTGGAAGCATTGATTTGGTTTGCTTGAGTTTTTCAATATGATCCCAAATACCCATATTCTCAAAACTATTAGATTCTTTTACAACTTCATCAGGATCGGGATTTACCCAGTCTCTCCAAGCCCGCGTTTCAGCTATTGGTGCAGGCATTATAAGGCCAGGTTCTCCAGTTGTTTGAGACATAATACTATCAGCTAAATTAAGCATTGTTTTAATGTCATTCGATATGGCATTTGCATCGACATCCATCGCTGAAGATCTAATTATTAATCCATATTTTGATGTGCGATCAATCAATAGTTCATGAACTATTTCTAGTAAGCGCTCGCGCTCATCATCATCTTTTATTGAGCGTGCAATATTTAATCCAGGAGCATCAGGTGTTACAATACAATATCGACTTTTAAAAATTAATTTATTTACGACAGGTGTTGCTTTTCCAACCTCAGCATGGGTTGCAACCTGTACAGTCATATTAGTACCTTGAGGTATACCTTTAGCATTTCGTAAAAATGCTTTTTGACCATTCCCTATATCTAATATAATACCATTTTGCCCTTTCATGGGGAGGGTTGTTCGGCCACGATAAATTGCTTCTGGTTGCGGTGAATTATTATTAGCTTCAATTAAAAGATCATGAAGCTGACCGTTTACTAATAAAGCAGCAGCAGATTTTTTATTTATTTTGTCCAGTACTATAATTCGACCCTTTTTCATATCGCACTGCTTTCATATGAAATATTATATCCTGCACCAATTAATAAGTTTGCTGTTTCAGTAAGTGGTAATCCTACAACATTCGAATAACTACCTGATATGAAAGGTATAAAAGCAGATGCAATACCTTGAATTGCGTATCCACCGGCTTTACCTTTCCATTCTTGAGAGCGAATATAAGCCGAAATTTCTATGTCAGAAAGATTTTTCATCTTTACTTTGGTTGTAATATTTCGAGACCAAATTTGATCTCCTATTCGTAAAGATACTGCGGTAGTAACGCGGTGGCGTCGGCCTGAAAGTAAGTTTAAAAATTCCACTGCTTGGGCTTCGCTTTCAGGCTTTCCTAAAATACGAATTCCTGCAGACACAACTGTATCTGCAGTTAGAACTAGATCTTTTTGGGTTGATTTAATTGCTTTTGACTTTGATATAGCCATTCGATCTGCATAAGGCCTCGGGCGTTCACCAATGCGTGGCGTTTCATCAATATCTGCAGCTATAACTTTGTCAGCAATGACACCAATTTGTGCCAACAGATCTAGACGTCTTGGTGATGCAGAACCAAGTATTAAGTTCATTAGATTATTTGTAACGGAAGTTAATACGACCTTTTGAAAGATCATAAGGAGTCATTTCAACTTGAACCTTGTCTCCAGCAAGTACACGAATTCGATTTTTCCGCATTTTACCCGCTGTGTGAGCAATAATCTCATGGCCGTTTTCTAGTTCTACCCGAAAAGTGGCATTGGGCAAAAGCTCTACAACGACACCATCGAATTCGAGAAGTTCTTCTTTAGCCATGTGGTCTCCGTATGTTGTTATTTAGGTGCAAATTTCACCTTGTGTTGGCATATGTGCTAGTTTTGATAGAATATCAAGTGAAAACACGGAAATTAGTATGTTTTGAATAAGTTTGAGGTTTATAAATCACATCAAAGATATTAACTCTAGTTAATATATTTTTGTATTTGGGGTTGAAAGTTTTTATCATTCAAAGCAAACTTTATTTATACCTTGGAGGCATTCATGCAAGAGCATTTAACCGTAGTAGATCATCCTTTAGTTAAGCATAAATTGACTCATATGCGTGATGAAAAAACTTCTAGTAATCATTTTCGCCAGCTAATGCGTGAAACTAGCCAATTGTTAGCCTATGAAGTTACACGCAATTTAAGAATGGAAAACAAAACAATTAGGACGCCTATGCAAGAAATGGGTTCTCCTGTTATAGCAGGAAAAAAACTTGCATTAGTTTCAATACTAAGAGCAGGTAATGGATTATTGGATGGTGTACTTGATTTAATACCTTCAGCAAGAGTAGGTTTTGTGGGGCTATATCGAGACGAAGAAACGTTAAAGCCAGTTAAATATTATTTTAAGGTACCAAGTAATTTAGAAGAAAGACTTGTAATTGCTGTTGATCCAATGCTTGCAACAGGGAATTCTTCTGCCGCTGCCATAGATATGTTGAAAGAGGCAGGCGCTACAAATATTAGATTTTTATGTTTGCTAGCAACTCCTGAAGGTGTTGCACTCATGAAAGAACGCCACCCTGATGTACCCATTGTGACTGCAAGTTTAGATGAAAAATTAAATGAAATAGGTTATATTTTGCCAGGTTTAGGCGATGCTGGCGATAGGATGTTTGGAACGAAATAAATTTTAAATACTATTTAGTGGAAATCTACTTTTAATTCGTTCATTTAATTCATCTCGGATGCTTCTGTAAGCAGAAAGTTTTTCTTCTCGTGTTTCACCTTCAGCAGTCGGGTCGCCAATCTCCCAGAACTCAACATCAACAGCATTATTCATTGTAGTTTCTAGAGCTATTTTTTTTGCTATAGGGGAAAGAGCAATTATTAAGTCATAGCCATCTAAGTCTTCACCTATTTCTTCCATTTCTTTAAATGAACGTGCCTTGTGCTGGATTAGTTGTACGCCAACCTCATCACAAACTGATATCGAGAAACCGTCTATTTCTCTGTCAGACGCTACACCTGCTGATTGAACATATATTTTATTGCCCACATGTAATTTCATAAGGCCTTCTGCCATTGGTGATCGGACAGAGTTATGATTGCAACAAAATAATACAGATGATGGTAATGACATATTTATCCCCTGTAATGTAAAGCGCAGATTAAAGTAAATAATCGTCGTGCAGTCATTTTATCTGTTTCAACTTTACCCTCCAAACGTTCTCTTAGTTGTTCGGACCCTTCGTCATGTATACCCCTTCGCCCCATATCTATAGCTTCAATTTTTGAAGGTGGCATTGTTGTGACGGCCTTGAAATAGCTTTCACATATAGCAAAATAGTCTTTAATCACTTGTTTTAAGGGTGATAAAGATAAAATGAATTGTCCTGCAGGTTCATCTTTAGTTGTAGTAACTGTAAATACAAGCCGTCTATCTTGCATTCCTAGTAGTAATTTATATGGCCCTTTTGGCGAACCGTCTCTTAAAAGAATGAATTCATTTTCTTGAAGTAAATCAAATATTGCTACACGCCTTTCTTGCGCTATTTCAGGAGTTGGTTCTGGCAATGCGCTATCGTCTAATATTATGTCTACTAAATATGACATTTAATTATCTTTATAGTCTGTATTTAATTGGTTAAGTCTTTCTCGTATTGAAAGGCCATGTGCTTCTAGGCTTTCAGATTTAGCTAATAATTCTGCGGCTGGTCCAATTGCTGCCAATGATGCAGGTGTCATTTTGGATAAAGTTGTGCGCTTCATAAAATCAAGTACAGATAAGCCAGATGAAAACCTAGCAGATCGAGCAGTTGGTAAAACATGATTAGGCCCACCAATATAATCACCAATTGCTTCTGGAGTTAGCGAGCCAATAAAAATGGCTCCAGCATGACGGATTTTTTTAGAGAATTCTTCAGAGTTTTCTACACATATTTCTAAATGTTCGGGAGCTAATTTATCAGATAATTTTATGGCTTCATCTAAGTCTTTTGTTATGATTATTGCGCCAAAATCATTCCAAGATGGCTCGGCAATATCTCTTCGTTCTAATGTTTTCAAACGGTTCTCAACTGACTTTATTACTTCTTTAGCAAACTTTTCATTATCGGTTATTAATATCGACTGTGCATTTTTATCATGCTCTGCTTGCGATAATAAATCTATTGCTATCCAATCTGGGTTATTATCTTTATCTGCAATAATTAAAATTTCAGATGGTCCAGCGATCATATCTATTCCTACATGACCATAAACCCGACGTTTTGCTGCGGCTACAAAAGCGTTGCCTGGACCTGTAATAGTATCAACTTTTTCTATAGTTTCCGTACCATATGCCATTGCACCTATAGCTTGCGCCCCACCAATTCTATAAACGGTTTTTACACCAGATAATCTAGCTGCGAGAAGAACTAGTGGGTTGTATTTACCATCAGGAGTGGGAGCGCAAATACATAATTTATCTACACCAGCTACTGAAGCTGGTATAGCATTCATAAGTACTGAAGATGGATAAGATGCTAAACCTCCTGGGACATATAAACCTGCGGCCTCAACTGGGCCCCACCGCCATCCTAACCCTTCACCATGTTCTCCAATCCACCACGCATCTTCAGGAAGTTGACGTTCATGATAATTGCGAATTCTACTTGCAGCTAATTCTAGAGCTTGTCGTTCTTTAATTGGAACTTTAGCAATTGCAGCGTCAATTTCCATTTCAGAGAAAGCTAATGTCTCTGAAGTTAAATTTAAACGGTCAAATTTTGCGGTTAACTCAATAACAGCTTTATCACCATGATTTTTAACGTCTTCTAGGATCTTTGATACAATATCATCAACATCTTGATCAGCTTCACGTTTTGTTAAAAGTAAAGATTCAAAATCTGAATGAAAATTTTCATCGGCTGTGTTTAGAATATTTGGCATATTATGCCCTTAATTATTTTGATTTATAAATGTATGTATTTGCACGCAGTAATATACTCTTAGATTCTTATACCTATTCTTTTAATCGTTCAATATTAGCACCAATTGCACGAAATTTGGAAACAACTTTTTCATATCCACGATCTAAGTGATAAACACGAGCTACGCGAGTTTCCCCTTTTGCAGCAAGGCCTGCCAGTATTAAAGAAACTGAAGCCCTTAAATCTGTTGCCATAACAGGAGCTCCACGAAGGTTTTTCACTCCTGTAACAGTCGCTGTGCCACCCTGAACCTCAATATTAGCACCCATTCGAACCAATTCTGGTGCATGCATAAAACGATTTTCAAAAATAGTTTCATTTAATACTGATTTTCCATCAGCAGTGCAAAGAAGCGCCATCATTTGCGCTTGAAGATCTGTAGGGAAGCCAGGGTAAGGTTCTGTAATTACATCTACTGCCCTAATGTGAGCATTTTTCCTTGCAACTATTAAACCACGTTCACTTTCAGTTATTTCAGCACCTGCTTCTTCAAGTTTTTGGCAAAAGCTTTCAAGGATTTTACGTTTGCCACCTAAGAGTTCTATTTTACCGCCTGCTATAAGTGGTGCCATCATATAAGTGCCTAATTCAATACGATCAGTAACAACTTCATGTGAAGTGCCGTGCAAACTTGTTACGCCTTCTATTGTGATAACTGAAGATCCGTCTCCATTTATATTTGCGCCCATTGATCTTAATAAATCAGCTAAATCTACTATTTCAGGTTCACGAGCTACGTTTTTTAATACTGTAGTTCCCATTGCTAAACTTGCTGCCATTAAAAGGTTTTCAGTAGCGCCAACTGAAGCAAAAGGTAGTTCGTAAATTGTGCCTTTTAAACCTTTAGGTGCTCTTGCATGAACATATCCATTTCGTAAATCTAATTCTACGCCTAGTGCCTCTAGGCCTTTCAAGTGAATATCAACTGGTCGTGCACCAATAGCACATCCCCCTGGAAGAGAAACAGCAGCTATACCATGCCTTGCAATCATCGGGCCCAAAACTAAAATTGAGGCCCGCATCTTTCGAACTATATCATAATGGGCAAGATGACTTGTTATCTCTTGAGTAGTTAATGTAATTTTTTGGCCATCTTCTTCCATGGAGACCTTAGTCCCCAATGAAATAAGTAACTCGTTTGTAGTCTTAATATCAGATAATCTAGGAACGTTTGTAAGAATTACAGGTTCATCAGTTAGTAGTGTTGCAGGCATGAGTGTTAAGGCTGCATTTTTTGCACCTGAAATAGGGATTTCTCCTGATACTGGGCCATTGCCCTGTACGATAATTGAATCCATGTGCGATTATCCTCTAGTCTTGCGTGTTACGTGCTCTTTTTTGAGCCTTACGCCGATGCATATTCTGACGCAACTGCTCTTTAAGCCTTTTTTCACGTGCTTCAGCTTTTATTGTAGCTGATGACTTTTTCTTTTCTTTTGGTTCTTCTGCATTGCTCATGGTTTTGTTGTAATGGAAGCTTTGCCATGCGTCTAGTATTGTACTTAATTTGGTGAAAAATTTAAAAAATAGAATTACTAGCCTTTAAAGGGAAAGTTTTTTTAACTTTTCGTAATATGGCAATGCTTTTTTACATAAAGCCTTCATATCGCCATTTAATACTGGAAGAGGGCCCTCTGCACCTGCAAAACCTGTAGAATCCCAGACAGAACCATACCAATGTTTTGCCCAAATACCGTCCGATTTATGTCCACCCTGTGGCCAATTCAGCATTTGTAGATCAAATGGTAAATTAATTGCATCACACAACTTCTGCAACGATTCTTCTGGGTTGCTTCGAATATCATTGCTATCAATAATAATGCCACCTAATTTTTTGAAAATATTATATTGTTGTATAAAGCCTATATCATTAATTTTTGGCCTTTCACGTTTTACTAAATAGCTTGCAATAACTCGAGCAGGATGACGAATTAGATAAACGTTTTCACATTTTTTTGCCCAATCTAGTGGAAATCCTTCAATCATATGTTGGCACATATGTTTTTGATACCAGTGCTCTTTATTTTCTGGATTTGGGCCAACACAATGCAATGCAACATTACTTGGATTTTGCTCTTGGTTGGTTAAAATTTCATCATTCATCGGGTGCTGGATACCCGTAGCATTTAGATATGCTGCATAAAATGGTTCATCACTAACAGTAAAGTCTTCGCGCGATCCAAAAGAGTACATCAACGCTGTCGAAAGATTTCTAGGTCCTGACCACATAGCAATTTTCATTTTGTTTTTTCTTTAATTAAATCTTTATATAGTGATCGTATTTCTTTAGCTAAAGGGCCCAGCTCACCGCTGCCTATTACTCTGCCATCGATCATACCAACAGGTGTTTGAGCGCCAAATGTGCCAGTTAAAAAAGCTTCATCTGCACTGTATGTGTCTACTAAAGAAAAATTACGCTCAAATATTGGGATGCCGTTTGATGCGCATATATCAATTACTTTTTGACGTGTGATGCCATTCATGCAGTAATCACCTGTTGAAGTCCAAACAGCTCCTTTGCGAACAATAAAAAAGTTACATGCATTTGTTGTATTAACAAACCCATTTATATCTAACATAAGAGCTTCATCTGCTCCGGCTTTTTCTGCAGCAATGCAAGCAAGTATGCAGTTTAACTTAGAATGCGAATTCAGTTTTGGATCTTGTGTCATGGGTAGACCACGTAAATGTGGTACTGTTGCTAGGTTAATAGGGCGAGGTAATTTAGGTTTTGAATGTTCAATAATTATTACAAATGTTGGCCCTGATTGACTTAGACTTGGATGCTGAAATGGTCGCTTTTTAACTCCTCTTGTAATCATTAATCTTGCATGGGCATCTGAGGTAATATTATTTGCAATACGTGTGTTCTCTAATGCTTGAATTACACCATTACGGTTCATGTTAATATTAAGATCAATCGCAATAGATGCTTCAAAAAGACGATCTATATGTTCATCCAGAAACGCCCATTTCCCATTGTATAATCGCAAGCCTTCCCAGATGCCATCACCAAGCATGAAACCACTATCATAGACGCTAACTACGGCTTCATTTTTAGGAACTATTTTACCGTTTACATAAATCAGAATGTTATTGTTGCGTTCATCTTCTGCGGCTTGGTGTGTTGAAACGTTAATCGTCATTCTATTTTTCCAGGATTACTTATGTATAGTTTTGCATTCAAAAAGTCATGATGGCAAGGTTTAGGATATTATATTTAGCAAGATAAAATTACTCTTGCTTTTGCAACGCACTAAGATAAAACGCATCAAATCAAATGCTGCCGTAGCTCAGGGGTAGAGCACTCCCTTGGTAAGGGAGAGGTCGGAAGTTCGAATCTTCTCGGCAGCACCATTTTATAGCTGCTTCTAATTAGATTAATTGATTGTTAGTAAAAATTGTCCTTGTATAATAATATCAAAAAATAATACTCAGTCTGATTATAAAATAAATGCTAGATAAAAATAAATTTTAGGAATTAAATATGATTTCGTCAAAAAATTCAGTTGTTATAGTATCTGCAAATAGATCTGCAATTGGTTCGTTTTGTGGTGCGCTTTCTTCTTTGCCAGCACATGAAATAAGCACTCATTTAATTAAAGACATAGTCAAGAAATCAAAAATAGATGTTTCTGAAATAGATGAAATTATTTTAGGCCAGATTTTGACAGCTGGACAAGGGCAAAATCCGGCTCGGATCGCAGCTATAAATGCTGGTTTGCCAATCGAAAGCACAGCAGTTGGAATTAACCAAGTTTGTGGAGCGGGGCTGCGAGCTGTGGCCATGGGAATGCAACAGTTAGCATTAAATGATGCAAGTATAATAATTGCTGGTGGTCAAGAAAGCATGTCATTATCAAATCACTGCTCACATATGCGATCGCCTACGAAAATGGGAAATGTTGAATTCATTGATACAATGATGAAAGATGGATTATGGGATGCTTTTCATGGATATCATATGGGCATAACTGCTGAAAATGTGGCAAGAAAATTTAACATTTCTAGAGATGAACAAGATATATTTGCTGTAAATTCACAAAATAAAGCTGAAAGAGCTAAGTCTTTAGGATATTTTAAAAAAGAAATTACAGGTATCCCAACGTATTTTAAGAAATCTGAGATTATAGTTAATGAAGACGAATACATCAGAAATGGGACAACAATAGAATCCATGCAAAAACTGAGGCCTGCTTTCACAAAAGAAGGCACGGTGACGGCTGGAAACGCTTCTGGACTAAATGATGGAGCAGCTATTGTACTAATGATGCGCGAAGATGAAGCAATCAAACGAGGTTTAAAACCTTTGGCAAGAATTGTATCATGGGCTACTTCAGGCGTTGCACCAGAGTTGATGGGCACTGGGCCTATTCCCGCTTCCAAAAAGGCACTTAAAAAAGCAGGTTGGAAAGTTAACGATTTGGACTTAGTTGAAGCAAACGAAGCGTTTGCAGCTCAAGCAATAGCAGTAAATAGAGAAATGGAATGGGACCCCAAAATTGTAAATGTAAATGGTGGAGCGATAGCGCTTGGACACCCTGTTGGTGCATCAGGATGTAGGATTTTAGTAACTTTATTACATGAAATGAAACGTTCTAATAAAAATAAAGGCTTAGCAACCCTTTGTATAGGTGGCGGTATGGGTATTGCGCTTACTGTCGAGAGTATAAATTAAATTTACATATAATTATTGGTTACATATATATCTAACTGCTGCTACATAACCCTCTATTCCAAGGCCTGCAATTACAGCATCTGCTCTATATGAAACAAATGAATGGTGGCGAAACTCTTCACGTTTGTGAACTTGGCTTATATGAATTTCTACGACAGTGCCATCATAGGTGTTAAGTGCATCTAAAATAGCTATGGAGGTATGAGTAAAGGCTCCAGGATTAATAATGATACCAGCGGTTGTATCGCGCGCTTCTTGTATCCAGTCTATTAATTGTCCTTCGTGATTTGATTGAAGTAATTTTACTGCATAGTCACTATTACAAGCATTTGAGCATAACTTTTCAACATCATCTAATGTCTCAGTACCATAAATTTCAGGTTGGCGTTTACCTAAAAGATTCAGGTTTGGGCCATTAAGTATATAAATATTTTTCATGTAAATCCCTAATCAGAATAGCCTAAAACAGTTTGTAAAAAAATTTGATTATCTATCATATAAGCTCCCGCAGCAAAGTGTGCAAATATTAAAATATTTTATAAATCAGACTACTAAAAAATTAGATTATTTATAATCAAGAATTTTGACTAATTGTTTGGCTATTTTCAAGAGCAATGTTTGTTTTGTTTTTTCGTAATTGAGCAGGGCTGTATTCAAATACTTGTTTAAATTTTTGTGAAAAATAATTTAAACTTTCATATCCGGCAGATATTGCAATTTCGATCACTGGCATAGATGTTTGAGTTACAAGTGTATGTGCGTGTTCAAGCCGCATCTCAGTATAAAAAGTATTTACTTTTTTCCCTAAATTTTTTTGAAATAACCTACTAAGCTGTCGTTCACCTATATTACTCAACTTAGCCAATTGTTCACTACTAAGTGGGTCAGAAATGTGATTTTGCATTAATTCAATCGCACAAATTACAGCTGGATGATGAACATTGTATTTTTCTACTAATCCCATCCTTTGAGGATCATTTGCGGATCGAACGCTTGTATAAATAAACCAATCATTTACAGATTTTGCTAATTTTCGTCCGTGTTGCGATGCAATTAATGCACTCATCATATCCATTGGTGCAACACCGCCAGCACACGTATACCTACCATTATCTATCACATACAAGGATCGCTTTAGAAGGTACTGAGATGACATTTCTTGTAATGCTTCGAAATGATCCCAATGTACTGTGAAGCTATGATTGGTCATTACTCCGGCGCGAGCAAGCAGTGCGGAACCGCCTGATATCCCACCTAGTTGAATGCGTTTAGATGATAACATTTTTATGTATTTTAAAAGCTTTGAATTTTCATAGGTAATTGGACTACCAGCAGCCACTACAAAAACTAAATCAAAATCATAATTATTATCTTCTATTGGCCTTCCTTCACTAATAATACCAGCTGAAGAGGTGGCGCGTGTTCCTGAAGCAGGAATATATGTTATTTCAAATAAAGTATCGCCTGAAAGATGGTTTGCTGCTCTTAAGGGTTCAACGGCTGACGATAATGACATAAGCGAAAAGCCATCTACTAAAATGAAACCTATTCTTTTTATTTTTTGATTATGCATTTGATTGAATTCATTCTAATAAATATGGTCAATTAAGTCCTTTTTAGACTTGTGGATTAAAAAATTATAGCCTTTTGATAAAAACTCATTTTTTTCAGCTAAAAGTTGCAATTATAATAACTTCTGCTATTCTCCTTATTAAACAAATATTCCTTTAATGCAAGTTTTGATAGGTAAAAGATGAATTTTGAACAATATCCAGAAGTTTTAGCTGGCCCACCTAAGCCAAGCTCTATTTTGCAGCCAAATATATTTTCAATGCCAGCTGGCGTGGAGCGCTTTGTTGTTGAAGGTTCTGGGGCAATTCTCATACCTGTTTATTTAGGAGATAATTTCACCATTTCTAATGATGAAGGCGGTCAGGTTTGTGAAATCCTTTCTGCTGATAAAAAAGGTCATATTGACACAATGATTCTTGGTGAAACTGCAAATAATGATGCCCGTGGCTTAAAGCATTTGCTAGATAGTAATGATCAAAGTCTAATTGGATTAAGGCTAGGTTTAAAATCAAGAGGTATTGACCTTTCATCTGCTAAAGGAATATCGGTTTTTGACAGCCTAAGTAAGCCTAAGGCTGAAGCAAAATTTAATGTAAAAAGAGATGGAATAATTGTAATTTCGGCTCCCGGGCATTTTATGGATTTTGAAAAACAAAACACAACCACATCACTGACAGTTCATTTAAAAAGAAGTAGTATTAAATCAATTCAAAATTTTTCATTACCAGATCCTTTATCTGATCCTGTCTTGGATTTAAGAATAAAAAGTCAAACTGCAGATAGTTATTTTGTAAAAGCTGGTGATTATATCCAAGTAATTGATGTTGATGGGCGACAGTGTACTGATTTTCAATGCTTCTCAGCAAGAAAATTAGACAAAGGTATTGAGCATGCTTTGGATGTAACTACTACTAGGTCAATACAGGGACATAGTTATCCTATGCCTGGTTTGCATGGAAAATATTATGATCAAGATTTTCTTCCATTATTAGAGGTCATTCAAGATACTTGTGGACGCCATGATGCTTTTGCTTTGGCGTGTGCATCAAAATACTATGATGATATTGGTTATCCTGGGCATGTAAATTGTTCAGATAATTTTAATATGTCATTAAATAAACATGGAGTAAAAGATCGTGCTGGTTGGATGGCCATCAATTTCTTTTTTAATACTGCGATTGATGATCATGGTGTTATGTATTCTGATGAACCATGGTCTCGACCAGGTGATTACGTACTATTGAGAGCACTAACGGATTTGGTTTGTGTCTCCTCAGCTTGCCCAGATGATACTTCTCCAGCGAATGGTTGGAATCCAACTGACATACATATTCGAACCTACGATGGAAAAGAAAAATTTCAACGCGCAGTGGCAAATCGTGTCACGCCAAATAGTGAGCCTAAAATGACAAAACAAACTGGATTTCATGATAGCTTTTCAAAGCATACTCGCAATTTCATAGAATATAACGGATATTGGTTAGCAAATTGTTTTGCTGCTGCTGGTCCGATTGATGAATATATGGCTTGTAGAAAAGAATGTGTAGTTTTGGATCTATCCCCACTGAGAAAATTTGAAATTATGGGCCCAGATGCTGAGGCTTTATGCCAATATATATTTACAAGGAATATGAAGACTTTAGGCGATGGTCATGTAGTCTATACTGCTATGTGTTACGAACATGGTGGGATGATAGACGATGGTACAGTCTTCAGATTGGGGCGTGATAATTTCCGTTGGATAGGTGGATCTGACTATGGTGGTGAATGGATGAGAGAACAGGCTGAAAAGCTAGGATTAAATGTTTTAATTCGTTCTTCTACTGACATGCAGCACAATATTGCAGTCCAAGGACCAAATAGCAGAGATTTAATGAAAAATATAATTTGGACTGCTCCTCATCAACCACAGTTAGAAGATTTAGCATGGTTCCGGTTTACACCTGCTCGCATCGGAGATGAGCATGGTGTTCCAATTGTTGTGTCTAGAACAGGCTATACTGGTGAATTAGGTTATGAAATTTTTTGTCACCCAAAACATTGTGAACAAGTATTTGATGCGGTTTGGAATGAAGGAAAGAAATTTGGAATAAAGCCGATGGGCTTAGAAGCATTAGATATGGTTAGAATTGAAGCTGGTTTAATCTTTGCTGATTATGACTTTTCTGATCAAACTGATCCATTTGAGGCCGGAATAGGTTTTACAGTTCCTTTAAAATCTAAGACTGATGATTTTATTGGGAGGGATGCATTAATCCGTCGTAAAGAGACACCATCACGTAAATTAGTTGGTCTTGATATAGATGCAGCTGTATGTGTTGATCACGGAGATGCTCTATATATAGGACGCGCACAGATAGGTGAAATTACGTCATCTATGAGGTCTCCATTGCTAAAAAAGAATATTGCTTTAGCAAGAGTTGATGTTACACATACTGAAATTGGTACAGAATTAGAAATTGGTAAATTGGATGGGCATCAAAAAAGGTTGTCTGCAAAGATTGTACCTTTTGCTCATTATGATCCAAAGAAAGAACGGCCGCGTTCATGAAGATAATAAAACGTTTGTTAATTAAAAGTTTTTTTTGATGTTGCTTAGGAAAACTATATTGGTTGGATTGGCGCTTTGTATAGCATGCGCTGGTCATGCCCAATCTGTTAAACTCACATCAAATCAAATATTGGAATTATTGTCTGGTAAAACTGTTGTAGGGTCGTGGAGTGGAAAAGATTATAGGCAATATTTTGATGAGGATGGAACCACTACTTTTTTAGGTAAAGATAACAATAAAATAATTGGAATATGGAAAGTTGACCAAAATACGGATGAATTGAAAAGTGTGTTGTATGAAGATCAAGAATGGGAAGCTTGGTATGTGATGGAATACGCTAAAGATTATTATTGGGTAAGCAAAACAACGCCTCCGACACAATTTGAAATTGAAAACGGCAAAAAACTAATTTGGGAAAAAGATAAATAACTTTTAGAAAGGCCATTAATTTAAATAGCCGTTCTAATTTTTAACTTAATTAATTTTGAAGATATACTTCTAGGCTGTCATCTAAAGCATCTTTCCATGGTGTATGATGTATAGGTGCCATTGTGCCAGTTATAACTGATTTGTAGCTGTTGTCTCGGAATGTCATTATATTTATTTTTTTATGACCTTTCCAAGCTTTGAATGCTTGGCATGCGCCTTCTACATCAAAGTTAGGGTAATCAGTTTCTTCGATTAATTCTTTGATATAATTTCCTTGATACCAAATTGCATCATAATCATCTTCACCAGAATCTTCCGCGTTCTCGCGTGCAATTACATCAGCAATCATTTCAGTTTTTTCTGGGCATGATATTTTGCCCATTATAACATCTCTTGCCCACCATGCTTGAGCATCAAACATGTTAAAAGTAAACCATTGATCTTGCATGCCTATGTACATCAAAGCTGGATTATGAACGTAGGCAACACCTTTATAAAGATCAGCCGTGGCCAATCTATTAGCTGTTTTTAATCTTAAATCATCATTCAAATACGGGAAATGATGCTTATATCCTGTGCAAAGAATTATTGCATCAATTTCTTTTGAGGTGCCGTCTTTGAAGTGTGCAGTATTGCCATCCATTTTAGTCAACAGAGGAACTTCTTCCCAATTGTCTGGCCAGATATGTCCCATAGCTGCAGTGCGGTGACTGACCGTGATAGTTTTAGCACCATATTTCCAACATTGTGAGCCAATATCTTCTGCAGAGTAGCTGGTGCCAATAATCAAAATATTCTGGTCTTTAAATTCTAAAGCGTCTCTAAAATCATGCGCATGTAATATACGCCCTGGAAAACTTTCAAAACCATCAAACTCTGGAACATTAGGGGTGCTAAAGTGTCCTGATGCTATTATTACATTGTCAAATTCTTCAGTATAAACTCTGTCATTTGGAAGGTCGTGAACTTTAATAAAAAATTTACCATTTTCAAAGTTTACATCTCTGACTGCAGTATTAAATCTTATCCAATCTCGGACACCCGCTTTGTTAACGCGACCTTGGATGTAATCAAATAAAACTGCTCTTGGTGGATAGGAAGCTATTTGCTTTCCAAAATGCTCTTCGAATGAATAATCAGCAAATTCTAAACCTTCTTTTGGTCCATTGGACCACAAGTATCTATACATAGAACCATGAACGGGCTCACCGTACTCATCTAGACCTGTACGCCATGAATAATTCCATAAACCACCCCAGTTAGATTGTTTCTCAAAGCATACTATTTCTGGAATTTCTTCACCATTTGCTTTTGCAGATTGGAATGCTCGAAGTTGAGCTAAGCCAGATGGTCCTGCGCCAATAATAGCTACTTTTTTTGACATTTTGTTCTCCACCGATAATTGTATTTTTAATTATTCTATATAAATAATGATGAATGATAGAAGGAATAGCAAGAATTCATATTAAAAAATATTTCTTTAATCTAAAAAAGATTATTCTTGGCTATTACATACTCAAAAAAATAAAAAAGCCTTAATAACTTGTGTCATTAAGGCTTTTTTATTTAGTTCTTACTTTTAGATATCTAAAGTGTTTGCTTTTTCCCAAGATGAAAAATGATTACAAAAATCATTCCATTCTTGATGCTTCATTTTTAAGTAAGCAGAAGAAAATTCTTCGCCCATAGACGCTTTCAGCTCAATATCATCATCATAAGCACGAAGTGCATCGAGCATATTTAGAGGAAGTTTTGGTGCGTCAGTGATTTTATATCCCTCAGCGTACATATCAATATCATGGCGCTTTCCTGGATCAGCTTTTGAACGAACCCCAGATAATCCAGCAGCAATAATTATTGCTTGTAATAAGTAAGGGTTAACTGCGCCGTCTGGTAGGCGAAGTTCAAAACGACCTGGGCCAGGCACTCGAACCATATGTGTTCTATTATTTCCTGTCCAAGTTACTGTGTTTGGAGCCCATGTTGCGCCTGACATCGTTCTTGGAGCATTGATGCGCTTATAGCTATTAACAGTTGGGTTCGTAATCGCGGCTAATGCTGAAGCATGCTTCATTATTCCGCCTAGGAAATGTTTACCACGTTCTGAGAGACCCACTTCACCTGTCTGGCCCTCACCTTTCCCTGCAAAAACATTTACTTTTGATTCTGAACCAGGTGCATCCCACACTGAGATATGCGCATGACATCCATTTCCTGTTAAGCCTTCAATAGGTTTAGGCATGAAAGTAACTCTATAGCCATGTTTTTCAGCAACGCATTTAGCCATAAATTTAAAGAAGCTGTGCTTATCAGCAGTTTTTAAGGCATCGTCGTAGTCCCAGTTCATTTCCCATTGACCATTTGCGTCTTCATGGTCGTTTTGGTATGCGCCCCAGCCCATTTCCAACATATAGTCAGAGATTTCGCGAATTACATCTAATCTGCGCATAAATGCTTGCTGGTCATAACAAGGTTTAGCTGCAGTATCGTATACATCTGATATTTGCTCTCCATTTGGAGTTAGCAGAAAAAATTCTGCCTCAATACCAGTTTTAACATGCATACCTTCATCAGCTGCTTCTGAAATTAACCTTCTTAGAACATTGCGTGGTGCTTGAGCAACATCCTGTCCTTCCATAACACAATTACCTGGAACCCAAGCAATTGTTTTGTCCCAAGGTAATATGATTGCTGCCTCTGGATCAGGAACTGCAAGCATGTCAGGGTGTGCTGGTGTTAAATCTAACCATGTTGCAAAACCGGCAAATCCAGCCCCATCTTCTTGCATATCAGCGATTGCCCGTGCGGGTACTAATTTTGCACGTTGACCGCCGAAAAGGTCAGTGAACGAAATCATAAAATATTCGAGGCCATTATCTTTGGCGAATTTGGTAAGATCTGTTGTCATCGTTTATCTCTATTCTGTTATCGTTTAATAAAAAAACATGACCATAAAATGATCATGTTTTAAAGTTTAAAAATTACTGCCTGATTTTCCTGGCCACCAGTTTGTGCCAGATAACGGAACTTGAGCCATTGCAGCTGCTTCCATAGTTAATGCAACCAAATCTTCTGGCTCCAAGTTATGCATATGATTTTTGCCACATGCGCGGGCAATTGTTTGTGCCTCTAATGTCATTACTTTAAGATAATTACGTAAACGTCGGCCACCTTCAATTGGATCAAAACGTTTCATTAATTCTGGATCTTGAGTTGTGATACCAGCTGGATCTTTTCCTTCATGCCAGTCATCATATGCTCCAGCAGTGGAACCTAGTTTGTTATATTCAGATTCCCATTTTGGATCATTGTCGCCCAAAGCAATAAGAGCGGCTGATCCTATTGCAACAGCATCAGCGCCTAAAGCCATTGCTTTTGCTACGTCTGCACCAGAGCGTATGCCACCTGATAAAATCAACTGAACTTTTCTATGCATGCCTAAATCTTGTAATGCTTGAACAGCAGGTCTGATAATAGCTAAAGTTGGTTGGCCAACGTGCTCAATGAAAACATCTTGTGTGGCAGCTGTTCCACCTTGCATTCCATCTAAAACTACTGCGTCAGCCCCTGCTTTTACAGCTAAAGTGACATCATAATATGGCCTTGCTCCGGCAACTTTTACATAAATTGGAACCTTCCAACCAGTAATTTCGCGAAGTTCTAGGATTTTTATTTCTAAATCATCTGGCCCTGTCCAATCAGGATGTCGACAAGCAGAACGTTGGTCGATACCTTTTGGAAGATTTCTCATTTCAGCAACACGGTCAGAAATTTTTTGCCCTAGTAGCATTCCGCCGCCACCAGGTTTAGCTCCTTGGCCTACAACAATTTCTATTGCATCTGCTTTTCTTAAATCGTCTGGATTCATCCCATATCTTGATGGTAGGTACTGATAAACCAATTTTGATGAATGGCCTCTTTCTTCTGGGGTCATGCCACCATCACCTGTTGTGGTAGATGTTCCAGCAGCCGATGCGCCTCGGCCCAAAGCTTCTTTAGCAGGCCCAGACAGTGCTCCAAAAGACATTCCGGCTATTGTAATAGGGATATCTAGCTCTATTGGGTTTGATGCGTGCAAGCCACCAATAGTAACTGATGTTTCGCATTTTTCCCTATATCCCTCTAATGGATATCTAGAGATTGACGCTCCCATGAACAATAAGTCATCAAAGTTTGGAACTTTTCGTTTTGCACCACCACCACGGATATCATATATCCCTGTAGCAGCTGCTCTTCTTATATCACTATTTATGTCGCTTGTAAAAGTTGCTGACTGGCGTGGAGTAGTGAATGGGATGCCATTTTCATCATGTGAACTCATTTTAAAATTCCTTAATAAGCTGCCGCATTATCGACATCAAAGTTATATAAATTGCGTGCTGATCCGTATCTTTTAAATTCTTCTGGTTTGGCATCACTGTCAGCTTCTGCCAATAATTCTTTTAAAATTTTGATATGTTCTGGGCGCATTTCTTTTTCTTCACAATCAGCGCCTAGGCTTTTCACTGAACCACGAACAAATAATCTTGCTTCGTAACAACTGTCACCCAATGCATCACCTGCGTCGCCGCAAACTACCAAATTACCTGATTGCGCCATAAATGCTGACATATGACCTATGTTGCCATGAACAACGATATTAATGCCCTTCATGGATATTCCACAGCGAGAAGATGCATTGCCTTTGATTACTAGTAATCCACCATGGCCGGTTGCTCCTGCATATTGGCTTGCGTCGCCATCTATTACAATTTTTCCTGACATCATATTTTCTGCAGTACCTGGCCCAGCTGAACCAGAAACATTTATTGTGGCTTGCTTATTCATTCCACCACAATAATAACCTGTTGAACCTTTTATGTTCACTTCTATTGGTGCGTCTAATCCTACGGCAATAGCGTGAGACCCTTTAGGATTTGTTATTTCCCAAGATGTTTGATTTGTCTCATCTACCTGCGCATGCAGGGTAGAGTTCAGTTCGCGCAATCCTTGCGCCTCTAGATCGAATGTTTGCATTAGTGTGTCCAAAAATAAACGGTTGCGGGTTCAGGCTCCCAAACGCGAGCCTCTTCAATGCCTGGCAGATTTACCAGTGCACGATATTCAGAGCCGAATGCTACATATTGATCTGTTTCGGCCATAACAGCTGGTTTGCAAGCGATTGGATCACGAACAACACCAAAACCATCTTTAGTTCCAACTAAAAATGTAAAGAATCCATCTAAATCCTCCAAGCTGCTTTCAAGTGCTTCACCTAAAGAACTACCTTGTTGCATTTTATAAGTTAAATATGCAGCACCAACTTCTGTATCATTTTCGGTTTCTATGTGAACACCCTCGCGACGCAATTTTCTTCGAAGAGAATTATGATTCGAAAGTGATCCATTATGAACTAAGCATTGATCATTTCCTGTTGAGAATGGATGTGCACCCATCGTTGTTACTGCTGATTCGGTTGCCATGCGTGTATGCCCAATTCCGTGTGTTCCTGACATTGAAGAGACATCAAATCTTGCTGCTACATCTTTTGGTAAACCAACTTCTTTGTAAATTTCTATTGTATCGCCTGCACTCATTATTCTTAATGATGGGCGGATTTGGTTAAGAGCTTTTCGAACGGCTGATATAGATGCAGTTTCCATTTCTAAAACAGCATGTGTACTCTTAGTTCTTATTAAAACTTTAATACCTGTTAACGTATTGATTTCTTTTTCTAAACCTTTAAAATCTTCGTTTGGATTGTCTGATTGTACTGTAATTTTTCCAGTATTATTTTCATCGTTTCCATATATTGCAATTCCTGCACTATCTGGACCACGATCAGTCATTGTTACCAGCATTTCGCTTAACATCATGCCTAGTTTTGGCTCTAATTTTTTATCTTTTAGGAATAATCCAACTATACCGCACATTTGCTGTGATCCTCTATTAATCTGAATCAGTGTGTAGCCTATATTTTTCCACTAAACAATACGCTATGAAACTTTTTTTCATGAGAGGCAAAAAAAAGTAGTAAAAATCGCCATATAGTGTATGTATTGCGTCAGCAGACATATTTATGGGCTTTACTATCATGTCCAATGGATGCGTATATATAGTGTTTTAAAACTTTAAGGGAGGAAATAAAGTGGAAGACAAAATTGCAGAGTTGATGGCAAAAGTTGCTGAACTCGAAGCAAGTGCTGGTGTTACTAACACCATGTTTGCTGAAACATATTATTATTTAACAATTCCGTTAATGATTATTATTCATGCTGGTTTTCTAGCATATGAAATGGGTTCATCTCGTGCCAAAAACGTATTATCATCAGGTGTTAAAAATATTTTAGCATTCGCGTTTATGATACCAACTTTTTACTTTTTTGGTTGGTGGGTTTATTGGGGTTTCCCAACAGGTCTAACACTTAGTGAAGGTCCAATGGGCATTTCTGGATCTGAATATGCAAATGCAATAGCTTGGGGTTGGGGCGAATCCGCTCAATACATGGGACCAAACATAGCTGATAATGCTTCAGGTGTATTCTTTGGTGCGTTTGCTTTATTTGCAGCAACTACTGCATCTATTATGTCAGGTGCTGTTATTGAACGTATACAAACTGTCGGGTTCGTTATCTTAGCAGTGGTTCTAGGTTCATTTGCTTGGGTTGTTGCAGCTGCTTGGGGCTGGCACGCTGATGGATGGTTAGTAACCAAATTTGGCGTACATGATTTCGGTGCAGCTGGACTTGTTCACGCAGTAGCAGGATTTTTTGCTTTGGGTGTTTTAATAAATCTAGGTCCACGTATTGGAAAATTTAATGCTGATGGTTCGTCTAACCACATAGCTGGTCACAATATGCCATTAACTGTAACAGGCTTAATGCTTATTATTGTTGGATTTTGGGGATTTTTGATGGCCTGTGTTATTGTTCCAGGTGAAGCTTGGTCATGGTATGGTGATAAAATGTCTACAATTTACGGCACTCCAATTACTTTGTCAGCGCTATCGTTTAATATTCTGATGGCTGTTGCTGGCGGTGTGATTGGTGCATGGATATGGACAAAAGATCCATTTTGGATGATGTCTGGCGCTCTAGCTGGAATTATATCAACAGCTTCTGGCTTAGATATTTATTTTCCAGCACTAGCATTTATAATCGCTTTCAGTGCCGGTGTTATATTACAGCCATGTGCAAATTGGCTTGAACGCCGAGGCATAGACGATGCAGTTGGTGCAGTAACCGTACATGGAACCATCGGCCTTTATGGTGTCGTTATGTTAGGTGTTTTTGCTGCAGGTTATCCTGCTTTGGATATTGCAGATGCACCTACAGTGACACTGTTTGGTCAAATAGTTGGTGCGGTTGTCTTCTTCCTACTGGGCTTTGTTCCAGGTTATGTTGTGTCATTTATTTTGAAAAAAATGAATATGCTGCGTGTACCAGAGCATGCTGAAATTGCTGGAATGGATACAATTAAAGTTCCTGCTCAAGGCTATCCTGAAGGTATCGTAGCATCACCTGCTGCGGCTGAATAATTTAATATGAAAGGAGAAAACCATGGGTTTTCCATATGATGAGGCCGCTTGGTCTGTAGTTGATGGCGCAATGTTTATGGGGTGGGGTACAGCAATGCCTGGTGTATACACTTTTATAGCAGCTGTAATATGTGCTTATGTTTTATGGGCGGGCAATCGTTCTGAACATAAAAGATTTACTAAAACAAAGAAATAAACAAAAAACACTTAAAGGGCTGCTTTTTTGCAGCCCTTTTATTGCCTCTAAGGAATATTTTTTTAATATCAGTCTTGCTTTTTGTTGAATTATGAGTCTCTATGTCCGTGAATCGCAAAAATCAATAATCATATACACACATCACTTTAAGGAAAATAAAAATGGCAATAATATGGAGACATTCTGCTTTAGCTCATAGACATGCAGAAATTGGTGGTCAATTAGACGATTGGAATGGCATGGGGACTGCTTGGTTTTATGATGACACTTCAGAGAGAGCTCAAGCTGATTATGAAGCAATAAGAACAAAAGCTGGTTTGATGGATGTATCAGGTTTGAAAAAAGTTCATTTAGTAGGACCAGATGCAGCATATGTTATCGATAGAGTAACAACAAGAAATGTAGATAAAATTGGTGTTGGTCGATGTACATATGCAGCTATTTTAAATGATGATGGAAAGTTTATCGATGACTGTGTGATTTACCATTTAAATGTAAACCAATGGATGGTTGTACATGGTACTGGGACGGGAATGGAACAGCTTACAACGGTTGCAGCTGCAAAAAATTGTGCAGTCCTTTTTGATGATGATCTACATGATATGTCTCTTCAAGGGCCGGTAGCTATAGATTTTTTAGCCAAGCATATTAAAGGTATCCGTGATCTTGCATATTTTGGTGTATTGCACACTAAATTATTTGGAAAAAACGTCATGATTTCTCGTACGGGTTACACTGGTGAGCGTGGATATGAGATTTATGTTGCAGCGAAAGATGCTGTGCATGTTTGGGATAACATCCTTTCAGATGGCGAAGATATGGGCATTAGGCCAGTTCAATTTTCAACATTAGATTTACTAAGGACTGAAAGCTATCTTTTATTCTATCCGGGCGATAATTCTGAAACATATCCTTTTGATGATGAAGTTTGTGGTGATACTCTATGGGAATTAGGACTTGAATTTGTGGTTTCACCAGGAAAAATTGGATTTATTGGTGCTGAAAATCATTATGCTTCAGAAGGTAAAGAGCGCTTTAAGATTTATGGTGTTTTATTAGACGGAACTACACCTGCTGATGAGGGTGCTGCACTGCTTCAGAACGGTGAAAAAGTTGGAGATGTTACATTTGGTATGTATTCAAATGTAAATAATCATAACGTTGGTATAGCTAGAATGCCAGTTGATGCTGCAACGCCAGGCACTGTCTTAACAGTTCGCAACAATGATGGAACAGAAATTTCATGTACTGCACAAGAAATGCCTTTTTATGATAAAGATAAATCTATTCGTGAAGCAAAAGGTTAAAATAAATTATGGCGTAGAGAAATCTACGCCATAAATAATTATCAAATCTATAAATAATTAGGGAGTATTTAAATTAAATGACGATTTTTAAATTTCCAGAATCCATAAAAAGTCGACCGACATATGGAAAACTTGAGTATCGTGAAGGTAAATCATATCTTTTTATTGCAGACGCTGATGGTGCAGAAGCGATAATTGATTTAGCAAACGATAATAAAAGTTTGATGGCAAAATCACATATCATATACATACCTAATCAAACTGGTGATAAATATATATCCAAATTAGATAAATTAGATATTTATCAACTGTATATTGGCCCGTCTTATTCTGCGGCCCAATCTAGGATAATACAAGCATTTGAGCAATCTCATATGGGATTGCAAGTATATTTAGCAGGTACAGAAGGGCTGATTGGACAGGCTCTCCGTGATGCTATGGCTGCAGGAATACCACATACATTTATTCAATCTGAACATAGAGGATCTGTTGCGCGTAGAATGCAGTGTGTTCATTGCAAAGGCATAACGGAAGACGTGATAAATGATCCATTTGTTTGTTCACATTGTGGGTTAAATCTTTTCGTTCGAGATCATTATTCTCGTAGGTTGGCTGCTTTTCAGGGGGTTTGTATAGACGCTGAAGATCCAGGAAATGTACCAACGTCAGTGGAGTTGTATAAATGAGTGGATCAGAAAAAATAAACGTAAAAGTTTCAAATGTTGTACCATTAAATGATTTAGTTACACGATTTGAATTTAAACGCACTGATGGAAAATTGTTTCCTACATTTTCGGGTGGTGCTCATACAGTAATAGAACTCAAAGATGGTGATATTACTAGACGCAATCCATATTCACTTATGTCTGACCCAATGGATCAAGAAGGCTATTCTATTTCAGTTAGAAGAGACGATGCGGGCAGGGGTGGCTCATTATTTTTACATAATAATGTAAAAGTTGGAGATGATGCAGTACTTAGCCATCCGGTAAATCTGTTTTCATTAGATCTTCGAGCAAAAAAGCATTTAATGATTGCAGGTGGTATTGGAATTACACCATTTATGGCACAGATAAAGCAACTAGATCGAAGTCACGGCAATTGGGAGCTCCATTATAGTGTTCGCAATCCCAAACTTGGAACTTATGTTGATGATTTAATATCTATGCACCCAAATGATGTGAATGTTTATTATGATGACCATAAAAATTTCATTGATATCGTAAATCTTTTAGATGGCCAGCCTCTTGGTACTCATCTTTATATTTGCGGACCAAAAGGTATGATTGACTGGGTTGTTGGTGAGGCCAAAAAATTAGGATGGCCAAGTGAAGTTATTCATTTTGAAGAATTCTTAGCTCCAAAGCCTGGCGAACCATTCCAAGTGAAATTATCTGCTTCCAATAAAGTAATTAATGTTGGCGAAAATGAAAGTTTGCTTGAAGCAATTGAGCGCGAGGGTGTTGATGCTCCATATTTATGTCGTGGTGGCGCCTGTGGGCAGTGTGAAACTTCTGTGATTGAAGCTGATGGCGATTTTGTTCACAGAGACCACTGGTTAGAAGACGATGAAAAATTATCAAGAAAAAAAATTATGCCATGTGTTTCCCGATTTAGTGGTAAAACTCTTGTATTAGATAGGTAAATGTAATGACAATTCAATTTAAAGATGAAACTTTTCGCAATGATTATACATTTAAAAATTCTGATTGGGCCATAAAACGATTTCCGTTCCCCTTTCATGAAGATAGTTACATGTATTCTGTAAATATGGAACAGCATAAAGGTGGTCCAGAAGGTTCAATTTACGAAAAGCGCTTTGATGTTGATGAGCATTATTTATCAGAAATGCACGATCGAGCTCAAGTATTAAGGGACGATCCATTACGCTGCCAATCGCTGCCAAATATGACTTTAGCTGGATGGGATTTATTAGAATTAATAATGGTGTCAAAGTCGGAAGATTATCCTGATTTATTCGAATTACACCGTGATGGTCATAAATGGCGTTGGATAAATAAGCCGATGAAAATTGATGATACCTTTACATTTCTTGATGATGCTACGCTACCATATGGACCAATGGAGTATATTACTCGACAAACACAAGGTGATTTTGTAGTTCTTGACCAAAGAGAAAATAATCTTTGGATGGATGCTGGAATGGTGACAACACAAGCTGATTGGTCATTAGATTTTGATATAGGCATGAACTTTTTTGAATGGCATGCGCCTGTTCCAAAGGCACATGAAATGGGTATTTTTACTCGAGCACTAAAATTTTTATTAAATATTCAACAGGGTGCACCAGCTAGACGACTAAACTGGACAATGACCGTAAATCCATTGTTAGATACAAGCCCAGAAAATTATCATAAATGGGGTGTCCAGAAAAATACTTTAACACCAGAAAACATTGGCGAGAAGCAGCATTTGCGCGTAGAGTTGCAAACGTTTTTTCGTTTGCCAAGGTCAAATGCCTTAGTTTTTCCTATTAGATGTTACCTGGCATCATTCGATGATTTAATGACTTTCCCAAAGTGGGGGCGTCGCTTGCATAGGGTAATACGTGATCTTCCAGAAGAGTTAGCAACATATAAGGGTTTCATAGATAACCGTCCAATGATGTTAGATTATCTTTCTAAGTATGATGATGGTAAAGTGACATCAAATGGTATTTGGCCAGACGATGAAACTGAACCAAAATTAGATCATGTAACTTGAGGATATGAAATAACTGACAAGTATTTTGCTGGAAGTTTTTTTAGGTTTCCAGGTCCATGAGGAGCGTCAGCATCAAAAAATAATGTATCGCCAGGTTCTAGTGTATAAAGATTATCTCCATGGCGATAATCGATTTCACCCTCAAGCATGTAAATAGTTTCTATGCCGTCGTGTTGAAATGTTTCGAATGTGTCAGACTCACTTGTTAGTGAGATTAGATATGGCTCCACAATCACTCCACTTGAATTGCCACCAATGTGGCCCAACAAGTTATATTGATGGCCTGCACGTGTTCCAGCACGTTCAAGTTCAACGCCTTCGCCAGATTTTGTATGTTCAGCGGTTCGGGAGCTTTCGTAGCCTCGAAAAAAAGCAGTTATTGGTACCATTAATGCGTCAGCTAATGTCTGAAGTGTATTTAGTGATGCTGACGTATTTCCATTTTCAATTTTGGAAAGCATACCTATTGATAAACCGGTTGAAGCTGCTAAATCGGCAACAGTCATAGTTCGCTGACGGCGATGAGATTTAACCTCACGACCTATGGCAAGTTCTAGTACTTTTTCACGAGGTTCTGTGATTCGGTGTGGATTTTGTTCTAGTTTCACAATTTTAGTTTCTTTGTTGATTTTTAATTACCCTTATTTGCAAAAATTAAAAATATATAGCTTTTATAATGACTTAGTTAATATAAGCACATTTTTAAAAAAAATACACATATTTTTTCCTTGAATTAAATAAATATAACTAAAATGAAAATATATCAATAAATTGTATAATTTTACATCAAAAGGATACTTTTAATGTCAAAATTGCACATAAAAGCGACTTAAACCACCTAAATTACATAAAAATGTAAAAAAAATCGCCCCTATGAATAAAAAAACTTGATTGATAGGAAAAAAATACTAAGAATGCATCTACTACATCCCAATTTAGAAAAATAAATGGAACAACCATTTAATTAAACTAACAAATTATTACGGCAACGTCCGTTATATAACTCGGAGGAATAAATGAAAAAATTAACTTTAACATTAGCAGCTTCAGCAATGATGGCTATGCCACTTTCTGTTTCTGCAAAAGATAGCAGTGACCCAATTGTCATTCCTGTGCACAACTGGTCATCTCAAATTGTAATGAGCCACGTGGTGGGTCAGATTTTTGAATCTATGGGCAATGCTGTAGAATTTGTAACTACAGACAGCCAAGCTGTTTATGAATCAGTTCGCATGGGCGATGTAGCTCTTGAACTTGAAGTTTGGGAAGGTGCCTTTGGCGCTTCATTCCGTGCTGCTCTTGAAAAAGGTGGATTACATGATGCGGGTGATCACAACGCAGTTACAAGAGAAGACTGGTGGTATCCAATGTGGACAAAAGAAGCATGTCCTGGCCTACCATCATGGGAAGCGTTAAACGCTTGTGCTGATGTATTTAAAACTGCTGAAACTGGTGATAAAGGTCGTTATCTAGATGGTCCAGTTGACTGGCTTAAACATGGTAAAGAGCGTGTGGATGCATTAGGAATGGACTTTGTTGTTGTAAACGCTGGATCGGCTGCTGCACTTTGGGCAGAAATTGGTGCTGCTGAAAAAGACAAGCGCCCAGTTGTTGTATTTAACTGGACACCAAACTTTGCTGAAGCAGTATGGCCTGGTGAATTTGTTGAATTCCCAGAATGGGTAGAAGGATGTGATAAAGATCCATCTGTAGGTGTTAACCCAAATGCATTATATGATTGTGGTAACCCAGCAAAAGGATACCTAAAGAAAGCTGCATGGGATGGCATGAAAGATAAATGGCCTGGCGCATATTCAACCCTACAAAAGATTTCATTCACTAATCCACAAATTGCTGAAATGGCAAAATTTGTTGATATCGATGATATGGAACCAGAAGAAGCAGCAGCTGAATGGTTGGAAAACAACGAAGCTATTTGGACTGCATGGACTAACTAAGGTTCAGTAATTTATATTAAAATTATTAACCCTGCCTGTATAAATGGGCAGGGTTTTATTTAAAGTGAGTAAAAAAATATGACAAATTCAAACCCAGTAATATCTTGCAAAAATGTTTGGAAACTTTTTGGATTTGCACCAGAAAAATACCTCAAAAATCTCCCAGAAAATAAATCATATGAAGAAATTCAAGCTGATGGTTACATCGCAGGGGTCAAAGATGTATCTGTTGATGTATTTAAAGGTGAGATGCTTGTGATAATGGGCCTCTCAGGATCTGGTAAGTCCACACTTTTGAGATGCATGTCACGCCTTCATGATATTACAGGTGGGACGATTGCTATAGATGATCAAGATATTATGTCACTCGAAGAAAAAGAATTAATTGAATTGCGTCGAAATAAAATGGGTATGGTATTCCAAAGTTTTGGCCTTCTTCCTCATAGGTCTGTATTGGAAAATGTAGCTTTCCCTCTAGAGATGAGAGGGCAAAATAAACATGATAGAAGAGATCGTGCATTGGAAGTTATAAAGCTGGTAGGTCTTGAAGGCCGAGAAGATTACTTCCCAAGAGAACTTTCAGGTGGCCAACAACAACGTGTTGGAATCGCGCGCTCGCTAGCTATTGAACCAGATATTTGGTTTCTTGACGAGCCATTCTCTGCATTGGATCCACTTATAAGGCGAGAAATGCAGGATGAATTTCTACGCTTACAAGATATGTTAGGTAAAACTATTATTTTCGTAACTCATGATTTTGATGAAGCGCTTAGACTTGCAGATAGAATTGCAATAATGAAAGACGGTGCGATCGAACAGTGTGATACGCCTGATAAAATTGTGCTAAACCCAGCAACTGAATATGTTGCTAAATTTACACAAGAAATAGATACAGCGCGAGTAGTTCGCGCAAAGACTTTGATGAAGCCAGGAAATAAGAAATCAATTTCTGGACCTGCATTATCAGAAAACGCAACAATTCAAGAGTTAGCAAGAACTCTAATTAACGATACGCGAAAAGAATTTCCTATTCAAAATGAAAGCGGAAAAATTACTGGCACTATGAACAGGCAAGAAGCTTTGGAAGTTTTGCTGGGAGATGAATAATGCAAAATTCAATTTCTGATAAATACAAAATAATTAATGACAAATCCATTCTGTGGAGCCTTCTTGCCTTAAGTATTTTATTTGTCATTGCAAAAATTATTGGAGTTTTACCAGAGTTTCTGAACCGCATGCCAGAAGAAGCAATTCCAAGATATGCTGAAACGTTAGATAAAGGATTTAATAATAATCGAGATTGGATGACTTCTATAACTCGATTTTTCTCGGAAAGATTAGAGTTCCAACTTAAAGTAATGGCACATCTATTTTATGGAGCTCGGGTTCATTTTTTTAATCCTATTGATTGGGTTTCTTTAACATTTCCAGCTACAGCATTCGTATACTTTATTGATGGTCGAAAAATTGCTCTTGTAACTGCAAGTGTTATTTCTCTCACTGCAGTTCTCTTCACTTTTTTCATTGGAGAGGAAACTCAACTAACATTTATGTGGGTATTTTTAGGTTTATCTGCAGTTGGGGCTATTTATTTAATAATTAAGCATGAAGTTATGTCTCCAATTATTGTTCTAGGTATTGTTAGCATTTATGCAGTAATCCTAAATGGATATAAATTAGGGCCTTTACCATGGTCTTCTATTGCGGCGACTGCTGCTGTGTTGGGGTATTATTTAGGTGGATGGCGATTGGCACTCTTAGGAGGTGGAACATTTATATGGACGGCTCTTATTGGGCAATGGAAATTGGCGATGGAAACTCTATCAGTTCTTGTCGTTGCCGCTCCTGTTTCATTTGTGATTGGTCTAATGCTTGGAATTGCTGCTTGGAAATTTACAAAGTTTGATAAATTTCTCAGGCCTTTGCTTTCAGTTCTTCAAACATTACCATTTTTTACTTACCTACTTCCTGCCGTAATCTTTTTTAAAGTAGGACCAACTGCTGGTGCAATGGCGACTATTATTTATGCAATACCACCAATGATTTTGATGACAACTTTAGGGCTTAAAAAAGTTAGCCCAGAAATTGTTGAAGCAGGAAAAATGGCGGGGTGCTCACGCTTCCAAATGTTAAGTAAAGTTTATATCCCTGCAGCGCGTACGGAGCTTCTCGTTGGGCTTAACCAAGTTATTATGCTTTGTCTTGCGATGGTAGTTTTGACTGCATTCATTGGTATGCCTGGGTTGGGTGCAAAACTTTTGGCAATGATGAATTCTTTTAAATTAGGGCGTTCTTTTGAAATTGGTGTTACAATTGTACTTGTTGCCGTAATGTTAGATAGACTATCAAAAGCTTGGGTAGTTAAACAGCCAGTTCATTTTGAGCGTGGGGCACCATGGTGGGAACGCCATTTCTTTTTGTTAGCTGCTATTGTAGCATTCTTTGGCTTTATGTTGTTCAGCATGGAAGTACAATTTGCTGATCAAATCGGTCGCAAACAACACTTCTCAAAAGGTAAAGAAATTGATGGCTTGATAAAAGGTTTTCTTGATATAGATGCTGTTCAAGCTGTAACAGGTTGGTTGCGTTGGTTTTTAATAACAAAGGTACTTATCCCATTTAGAGATTTACTATTATGGGTGCCGACCAGTTCATTTATTCTGTTTATAACAGTATTTTCGCTTTGGTTGGGTGGAAAAAAGCCAGCTATTTATGCATTCTTATTCTTTTCTTTTGTAGCATCAACAGGATGGTGGGATCGATCTGTTATAACTCTATATACTGTAATTTCGGCAGTAGCTTTAGCTATGATTATTGGACTACCAATGGCGATAAGTGCTGCAAGAAGTGAAAAATGGTCAAAAAGAATATTGCTCTTTTGTGATACAGCTCAAACATTCCCAAGCTTTATTTATTTGCTACCGGCTATAATGTTGTTTGGTATAAATGATGTTGCAGTAATATTTTCTATATTGATTTTCACTCTTGTTCCATTGATTAGATATACAGTTGAAGGCTTACGAGGTGTTCCACCAGAAATGACTGAAGCTGCAGATATGGCAGGTGCTTCGCGGTTCCAAAAATTAATTAATGTTCAATTACCACTTGCATTGCCGACCATGGCTGTAGGCTTTAATCAAGCAATTATGTTTGCATTTTTTATGGTTATTATTGCTGCATTTATTGGCACCCAGGATTTAGGTCAAGAATTGCAAAGAACACTAGCGGGAACAGATCTAGGAAAGAATTTTGTGCTGGGATTATGTGTATCGCTTATGGCATTAACTTTTGACCAAACAATAATGAGCTGGACTGAAAAACGAAAAAAAGCACTAGGATTAAAGTGATAAATTAATATTTTATATTATGACTTTTACGTCAAAACTAAGTTTCACTTTTAATAAGTGGACTACATTTTTCTATTATATAATTCATGAAATGCTTCATTTTAGGATCTTGCAGTTTCTTATGGGGGTAAAGGCAGCCAATTATTGAAGATATTGGTGGTGTCTCAGGTAAAATTTGAATTAGATTACCATTTTCTAGATGTTCTCGTATTTCAAAGTAAGGTTTATTTACTATTCCATATCCTGATAATGCCCATTGAGTTAAAACGTCACCATCATCAGCATCAAACTTTCCAGAAACATTTAATTTTTGATGCCCATTATTTGTTTTTATAGTCCAAAAGTATTCAGGTGATCTTGGATAACGTAATAATAAACAATTATGAATACCATTGATGAGATCATTGGGGGATTTTGGTGTGCCCATTTTTAAAAGATATTTTGGGGAAGCGCATAATATACGATTACAGTTTGCAATTTTTCTGAGCTTTAAATTTGAATCTAATGGTGAACCTATAAAAAATGCCATATCTAATTCTTCAGCTAAAATATTAACTTTACGATCAGATAGTCGCATTCTTATTTCAGTATTTGGAAATTTTTCTACAAAACCAGGAACTAATGGAGCAATAATCCGCCTTCCAAAACCTAGAGGTGCCGTAACTCTAATCACACCACGAGGTGTGTCTGAAAATTGGGATATTGCATTTTCTGCAAAGTCTATAGATGCCAGAACCTTCTTGGCCTCTTTATAAAATACTCGCCCCACTCCTGTTGGAGTGAGTGATCTGGTTGTTCTATTAAATAGCCTTACACCAAGATGTTTTTCTAATTCTTTGATGCGTTTGCTTGCAACGGCTGGGGTTAAACGTAAATCCCTACCACCAGAAGTAATGCTTCCAAGCTCAATGATACGCGCAAATACTCTGAGACTCTCTACATATGCCATTTTATATCCCTAAAGATTTATGAATATATATTTTATTGTTTAAAGATTTTCAACGTTTTGTTGAAAGTATTTAAACAATGCAACGCTTTTAAGTAGTAATTAGCTAGGCTATGATATTTAATATCTACTTTGGAATGGACTTAGTTAAGGGAATATTAATGAAAATTCGTAATGAAATAAAATTTATATTAAACGATCGTAGTATTTCATTAATAGATTTTGAAGTCGAGCAAACCCTTTTAGATTTCTTACGTTTGGATCAACAAATGATTGGAACAAAAGAAGGTTGTGCTGAGGGTGATTGTGGAGCCTGTACAGTATTAATTGGCCGATTAACAAATGGGATACTTAAGTATGAGTCAGTCAATTCTTGTATTAGGTTTTTAGCCTCTTTGGACGGATGTCATGTTGTATCAATTGAGTATTTATCTGGTAAAAATGAAAATCTACATCCTGTTCAAAAGGCAATGGTAGAATATCATGGCAGTCAATGTGGATTTTGCACCCCTGGATTTGTAATGTCTTTATATGCTTTGTGGATGGAAAATCCCACGCCTTCAAAGCGAGATGTAGAAATTGCTGTTCAAGGAAATTTATGTAGATGCACGGGTTATGAGCCAATTATTAAAGCTGCTTTATCTATAAATAAATTTGGAAAACCAGTATTTGATTATTTAAATATAGAAAGAAAAAATATTTCTTCAAAGCTCACAGATCTTCAAGATAAGAAGTGTGTAGTTATTGGCAAAAATGATAATGAAGCAATTTTACCAGCAACTATTGATGATTTAGCTGCGATGTTAAAGAGCCGACCAAATGCAACAATAGTTGCTGGTGCAACAGATGTTGGATTATGGGTTACCAAATCTTTACGCTCTATATCACCTGCCTTATTTATTGGTAATTTAGCAGAACTTAAGAAGATCGAGATAAAAGATGATATTTTAGAGTTTGGTGCAGGAGTCACATACTCTGAGATCCAAAGCTGGTTATCTAAATTTTTTCCATTTTTAGAGAATTATTGGGAAAGGATTGCTGGTTGGCAAGTTCGAAATATGGGTACCATAGGTGGCAATATTGCAAATGGATCACCAATAGGTGATACGCCACCTGTGTTGATTGCCTTAAAATCGGAAATTGTACTGCGTAAAGGTAATAAAATCCGTGTTTTGCCTCTCGAAAAATATTTTATAGACTATGGTAAACAAAACCTTCAACAATCTGAATTTATTTTAAGTGTAAGAGTTCCTTTACCGGTCAGTAATCAATTAAATTCTGCCTACAAGATATCAAAGCGTCGAGAAGATGATATATCCACTCTAGCAGCAGGAATATCTATGGTTGTTGAAGATGGTTTAATAAAAGATTGTCGTATTTGTTTTGGTGGAATGGCAGCAACACCTAAACGAGCATCAATCACTGAGGATTCTTTACAAGGAAAGCTATGGTGTAATGACACCTTCAATAAAGCAGTTAAAATGCTTGATGAAGATTTCAGCCCTCTCTCAGATTGGCGTGCTACTAAAAAATACCGTATGATTGTGGCGCGTAATCTTTTACAAAGGTTTTTTCTTGAGCATGACTTGAATACTGCGCAACCAATCCAACTATTATCGTCTTGAGAGAGGGAATTTAATGACATTAATCAGAAAAATTTCCGGTGCAGCTCACTCTAATCATATTCATGAAAGCGCCACAAAGCATGTAACAGGAAAGGCAAAGTACTGTGATGATATTACAGAACCAGTAGGGACACTACATGCATATCTAGGGGTCTCAGATGTTGCTCATGCTACTATTAAAAGTATGGATTTAACTGCGGTCAAATCAATGCCTGGAGTTATTGGAACTATAACAACATTAGATATACCAGGTATGAACGATATAAGCCCGACTGGCCAAAATGATGAACCGGTATTTCCAGTGGATACAGTTCAATTTTATGGTCAGCCATTATTTGCAGTAATTGCAAAGACTAGAAAAATTGCACGACATGCTGCTAAACTGGCTGTTATAGATTATGATATTTTACCTCACGCTTTAAGTATCTCTAGCGCTCAAAATGTTGGTTATCCACACGTTACAGCTCCATTAAAGTTAGAACGTGGGAATGTTGATAAGATTAAATCAAAAGGTTCAAATCAAATAAAGGGAGAAATTGCTATTGGGGGTCAAGATCATATGTATCTGGAGGGTCAAATTGCATTTGCAGTTCCTGGAGAAGATGATGACTTAATAATTCATTGTTCGACACAACATCCTAGTGAAGCACAACATATGGTCGCACAGGTAATGGGAATACCTAATAATGCAGTAACTGTTAATGTGCGTAGAATGGGTGGTGGTTTTGGTGGAAAAGAAAGCCAAATGAATTTGTTTTGTGTTGTGGCCGCTATTGCAGCAAAAAAGTGGAACTGTGCTGTAAAGCTTCGCCCTGACCGAGATCAGGATATGACCTCTACCGGAAAGAGGCATGATTTTGTTATTAATTATGATGTAACATTTGACAACGATGGTCTAATTAAAACAGTTGATAGTATTTTTTCAGCTAGGTGTGGATATTCATCAGATTTATCGGGTCCGGTTACAGATCGAGCACTTTTCCATGCTGATAATGCATATTATTATCCAAATGTTAGGCTTTCAAGCCGTCCGATGAAAACAAACACAGTATCTAATACTGCATTTAGAGGGTTTGGAGGTCCGCAGGGTGTTTTAGCTGCAGAGAGAATAATAGAAGAAATATCATTTATTACCGGGCAAGATCCATTAGATGTTCGAAAGTTAAATTTGTATGGAGAAACAGATCGAAATATAACTCCCTATCATCAAGAGATAAAAGATAACATTTTACCAAAGTTAATAAATGAATTAGAGAAAAATGCTAATTATCGTGAACGTCGAAATGAAATAAAATCTTTTAATGAATCTTCAAAAATTTTAAAAAAAGGAATAGCTTTAACACCCGTAAAGTTTGGAATTTCTTTTACGGCTACTTGGTATAATCAAGCTGGTGCATTAATCCATATTTATAATGATGGTTCAATTCATTTAAATCATGGTGGAACAGAGATGGGGCAAGGCTTAAATACAAAAATTGCACAAATTGTTGCTGAAGCTTTTCAAGTAGATTTTGATAGAATTAAGATCACCAAAACCACAACTGAAAAAGTTCCCAACACATCAGCAACTGCAGCTTCATCAGGTACAGACCTAAATGGAATGGCAGCGTTAAATGCTGCAGACCAAATCAAAAATAGATTAATAAAATTCGCTGCATCTCACTGGAACGTAAAAGAAATTGATATTAAATTTATTTCTAATATGGTCCATGTTGGAAAAGAAGCTTTTAGATTTAACGAATTTATTAAAATGGCTTATATGGAACGTGTTCAGTTATCTGCAGCCGGCTTTTATAAAACTCCTGATATACATTGGGATAGAGCTGCAGGCAAAGGCAAGCCATTTTATTATTACGCATATGGTGCTGCATGTTCTGAAGTTTCAATTGATACATTGACGGGTGAGTATCGTGTTGATCAAACTGATATATTGCATGATGTAGGCTGTTCATTAAACCCAGTCTTAGATAAAGGCCAGATTGAGGGTGCCTTTATTCAAGGAATGGGTTGGCTAACTTCTGAAGAGTTATGGTGGGATGATAATGGAAAGTTGCAAACTCATGCACCTTCAACATATAAGATTCCATTAGCTTCAGATAAGCCAAGTATATTTAATGTTGAGCTCGCTGATTGGTCAGAAAATAGGGAACTAACCATTAAGCGGTCAAAAGCGGTTGGTGAGCCTCCATTTATGTTGGGAATTTCAGTTCTTGAAGCGTTATCAATGGCTATTTCAAGTATAAATAATTACAAGGTTTGCCCTAAACTTGATACCCCTGCTACGCCAGAAAGAGTATTAATGGCTGTAGAAAAAATGCAAGAATTAATAAACTAATGACAAAATACATTAAAGAATTACAAAACTTTTTTTTGCGGGATAAAATTATAGTTCAAGTTAATCTAACAAAAGCTTATGGTTCTACCCCACGTAATGAAGATACAAAAATGTTCATCAGTAAGACTGATACTTGGGGAACAATAGGTGGTGGACAATTAGAATATTTAATTATTGATCATGCAAGAAATATGTTATCTGAAATGATTAATAATGATACATTAAAAATTCCGCTTGGCCCAGAAATTGATCAATGTTGTGGAGGTAAAGTAGAGGTTTATTTAAATATAATGACTGAAAAAGATATGCAATTAACATTGGCTGCATTTGAAAACATAAATAATAATTTACCGCATGTATATATTATGGGTGCAGGGCATGTTGGACGTGCTTTGGCTTTGCAATTGCAATATTTGCCTGTGAAATGTATTTTGGTTGATAGTAGAAGTTTTGAACTTTTAAAGTGTAAGGCTGGTGTCGAGAAAAGATTAAGTGCTATTCCTGAAAGAGATATTAAATTATCACCAAAAGGAAGTGCATACGTAATTCTTACTCACAACCATTCTCTTGATTTTATATTATCTGCGGCAGCCCTAGATAGGGCTGATGCTAATTATGTTGGTATGATTGGATCAAGAACGAAAAGAGCAAAGTTTATAAAATGGTATAATGAAAATTATAAAGGCAAATCTACAGAAAAACTTATATGCCCAATTGGGACAGTAAAAAGCCAAGATAAGAGACCTAGCGTTATTGCATCATTTGTAACAGCAGAAGTAATTAATATGTTAACATTTCACACAAATATTAAAAGCAATCAAGGACCTGATTTAAGATTAGTTGGTATTTGAAGAATATACTTATTTATAATTTTTAACATTATTAAGTATAATATTCATAGTCTTTTCTTTGTATCCCATTTTTACTAATTCTGAAGTTACACGTGATTTACCTAATGAATAAAAGAATGAGTCAAAGCCATAAAATATTCCTAATAAGGGCGCAGAAGTAAATTTCATTAATGTTGGTAACATAGTAATTATTCTTTTTAATTTAATTTAATTTAATTTCAACTGAATTAAAATAACTGTGATCTATGTTAACGCCGCGCTTGATAAGATGATCAATGCAACCATTTGCAACAGCATTAATATCACCGCGACAAAGACCAATGTCTGCCAAATCTTTATTTGTTAGTTGGTTTAATTCATTAATGGTTTGACGGCATTTTTTTCTAGACTGTAGTGATTGGTTTATATTTTTCCAAAGAGTTGAAAAAATTTCTGTAGATGGAATTAATTGACTTAAATTAATTGTACTTGATGCGAATGTCATTTTAAAAGTCCTTCTTGAATTTTTGTTTTGATTTTAAGTATGGTTTTTTTTTGGACAAAACAATAAACACATTTGCATTACCGCTATGCATTATCTGCAAACGTAAATTCATTTAAAATATAGGTAAAATTTTACTACTTAATGTTTGATTTGAAACTTGGTTAATTTATTCATAAATTAAGAAAATATATCATTATCATATGATACCTTAGCTAAATATAATCCATGTGGTGGGCATACTGGCCCACAACATGATCTATCTTTTGCTAGTAAGGCTTCATTAACCCTTTCAGGTTCCCAAGCACCAGCACCAACGCGCTCTAATGTACCTATGAAGCTACGTACTTGATTGTGCAAAAAACTCCGAGCTCTTATTGTGAATTCGAATTCCTTGCCACATTTTAAATCATGTTCTTGTATACTGATTTCATTTAATGATTTTATAGGGCTTTGAGCTTGGCAAATAGAAGAACGAAATGTTGTAAAGTCATGTTTACCTATAAGGTATTTTGCACCATTTCTCATCAAATCTATATTTAGACTATGTTGAATTTGCCAAACCCAGCCGGCATCTACAATTGCTGGAGATCTTCTGCTTAGTAGTCTAAATTTATAAAGACGCTCTTTTGCTGAAAATCTCGCATGAAAATCACTATCTACAAGTGAGCATTTTGTGACTGAAATGGGTGCAGGTTTTAAATGGTGGTTTATTGCCTCTGATAATCTAAAACTTTCCCAAGATTTGTTAAGATCTACATGTGCTACTTGACCAGTTGCATGCACGCCAGCATCTGTTCTTCCTGCGCCTTGTATTTCAGGGTTTTCAGGTGCAATTTTTGAAATAGCAATTTCAATTGTTTTCTGTACAGATGGAACATCCCGCTGACGTTGCCAGCCGTGATAGGGTTTCCCATCATATTCAACTTTTAGTGCATATCGTGGCATAAATTGTCGATACCTGTTAAATTACAATTTGCCAAGTTTTATTAGTTTAATGAAAAACAAAATAAAAATATTTTCTTATAATTATTTGGTCTAAGCGAATGATCTTATGCTAGACGTTTTGCTTTCTGCACATTATAAACAGATACATGATGGCAGTATTTGATATAATTATTCGAATTATTTGCCCGGTGATCTGAAAATAAGATCTGCCGGGAAAAGTCGTATGAGTATTCGCGCCGAACAAACCCCTTAAATAATTTTCCATGACTGGAACATGATATGTGTGCTGACACGCCTGAATATAAAGATACAATAAATTTACCTGTAACTGACTTTCCCATGAGAGCTGGGCTTCCTGGGCGTGAACCTATTTGGTTAGAACGTTGGTCGCAAATAGGGATATATGATAAGTTAAGGGAGAAAAAAGGACGAGATTCTTTTGTGCTTCATGATGGACCACCCTATGCGAATGGTCATCTTCATATTGGTCATGCATTAAATAAAATTCTAAAAGATATGGTTGTTAGATCTCAGCAGATGATGGGAAAAGATGCAAGGTATATACCTGGCTGGGATTGTCATGGTCTACCAATAGAATGGAAAATTGAAGAGCAATATCGTAAAAAAGGCAAGAATAAAGATGACGTTCCTATAATCGAATTACGTCAAGAATGCAGAAAATTTGCTGAAGGTTGGGTTGATATTCAACGAGAAGAATTCAAAAGATTAGGTATTACAGGTAAATGGGATAATCCTTACTTAACCATGAACTTTCATGCAGAAGCTGTTATTGCTGATGAGTTTATGAAGTTTGCAATGAATGGTTCTTTATATCAAGGCTCTAAGCCAGTTATGTGGTCGCCTGTTGAGAAGACAGCATTAGCAGAAGCCGAAATTGAATACCATAACCACAAGTCTCACACTATTTGGGTGCCATTTAAATTTAAATCTGCCCCAGATGAAATAAAAAACGCACGTGTTGTTATTTGGACAACTACGCCTTGGACTATTCCTTCAAACAAGGCTATCGCCTTTAATCCAAAAATTTCTTATGGAATATATGAAGTTATTGAAACAGAAGAAGAAAGCTGGACTGCTCCTGGCCAACAGTACATTTTTGCAGATGTTTTAGCAGAAGAAACATTAACAAAATCACGAGTTGTTAAATTTGAGCGTGTATCTGATGTACATACATCAGACTTGGATGGTGCAATTTGTTCACACCCACTTTCTGAAATGGATGAATATTGGTCATATGATGTACCGATGATTGATGGTGATCATGTAACAGATGAAGCGGGAACTGGCTTTGTTCACACCGCGCCGAGTCATGGTGCCGATGATTATGAATGCTTTGTAAAAAGAAATTGGTTAGATCGAATGACCCACAATGTAGGTGAGGCTTCAGAATTTTTGGACCATGTCCCATTTTTTGCAGGCCTAGAAGTATTTGATAGAAAAGGTAAAGAAGGCAAAGCAAATAACGCAGTAATTGCTAAGTTAGTTGAAGCTGGAGGAATAATAGCGCGCGGTCGTGTTGAGCATAGTTATCCACATTCATGGCGGTCCAAAGCACCAATAATATTTAGAAATACACCTCAATGGTTTACTTCAATAGATAAAGAAATTGGTGGAAATAATGAACATGGTAAAACTATCCGCCAACGTGCACTCAAACAAATTGATAATGTAAAATGGACGCCTCAAACTGGTAGAAACCGTTTATACTCAATGATTGAAGCTCGTCCTGATTGGGTCATGTCTCGACAACGTGCATGGGGAGTACCGTTAACGTGCTTTACACGCAAAAATGCTTTACCAACGGATCCAAATTTCATTCTGCAAGATCAAGCAGTTAATGACCGGATAGTGGCGGCATTTAAGTTAGAAAGTGCTGATTGTTGGTTTGAAAAAGGAGCAAAAGAGCGCTTTTTAGGTTCAGATTATAATCCTGAAGAATGGGATCAAGTTTATGATGTTTTAGACGTTTGGTTCGATAGTGGATCTACACATGCTTTTGTAATGCGAGATCGTGACGATGGTGCAGATAATGGCATTGCTGACCTTTATTTAGAAGGAACTGATCAACATCGTGGATGGTTTCATTCTTCATTATTGCAATCATGTGGAACAAATGGACGAGCGCCTTATAAAGGTGTTCTAACTCATGGTTTTACACTCGATGAAAAAGGCATGAAAATGTCTAAATCAGTTGGAAATACGATCGCTCCAGAGCAAGTTATTAAACAGTATGGTGCTGATATACTCCGTCTGTGGGTTGCACAGGCTGACTATACAGCAGATTTACGAATTGGGCCTGAGATATTAAAGAATGTTGCTGACAGTTATCGCAGACTTCGAAATACAATGAGATTTATTCTAGGAAATCTTAATGATTTTAAAGATTCAGAAAAAATTGAATATTCCGATATGCCAGAACTTGAACAATGGGTTTTACATCGTTTAGCCGAACTTGATTTGGTAGTCAGAGATGGCTACGCGGCTTATGATTTTCAGGGTGTATTCAGTCAAGTTTTCCAGTTTGCAACAGTTGACCTTTCAAGTTTCTATTTCGACATAAGAAAAGATGTACTTTATTGTGATGATACAGATGGCAAACGACGCAAAGCTGCACGAACTGTGCTTGATATATTATTTTATCGCATAACAACTTGGCTTGCACCAATGTTATGCTTCACAATGGAAGATGTATGGTTGCAACGTCATAACGAAAATGATGCATCAATACATTTAGTTGATATTCCAGAAACTCCATCTGATTGGTTGAACGTTGAATTGGCAACAAAATGGGAAACAATTAGAAATGTAAAGCGCGTAGTAACTGGGGCAATTGAAGTTGAACGCACAGCAAAGAATATTGGTTCCTCACTAGAAGCCGCACCAGAAGTATATTTTAATTCATCAAATAATTTAAAAGATCTATCAGAATCTGTTGAATTTGCTGATATTTGTATCACGTCCGATATTAAATTAATTGAAGGAGCTCCATTAGATAAAGGTTTTGTACTAGATGATGTTCCACATGTTGAAGTCATTTTCAAGAAAGCTGATGGGGATAAGTGCATGCGCTGTTGGAAAACAACAACGGATGTAGGACAACAAAAGCATGATGGTTGCTGCCAACGATGTAGTGACGCATTAGGTTAATGATATGAGTATAAGTGTATTTATTGCTGTATTATTTGCAGCAATATTGCACGCGTCATGGAACGCTATTATAAAATTTGGTAATGATAAGCTTCAAGGGATGGTACTTTTATCATTAGCGCATGGTATAATTGGTTTTTGTTTAGTTATTTTTTTTCCTCTACCAATGGCTAACGCCTGGCCTTGGCTAATTGCTTCGGTTTGTTTTCATTTATGGTATAAATTATTTTTAACTAGTGCATATGAAAGAGGTGACCTAAGTCGAGTTTATCCAATTGCACGCGGTACAGCACCTATAATTGTTTTAGTTTTTAGCTCTATTTTCTTAATCGATGCTATATCTTCAAAAGAAATATTTGCAGTGATTTTTATTGGCATTGGAATTTTCATATTAGGATTTGGTGTATTTAGAAATAAAGAAACTTTAGCCTTACTTCCATTTGCATTATGCTCAGCTCTTGGGACAGCTGGCTACTCAATAACTGATGGTCTTGGCGCTAGGGCTGCTGGTAATGTTACAAGTTATATTGGTTGGCTATTTTTCTTAGATGCAATCGTATTCGTGATATTTGCTTTTTTTAGGCGAGGGTCAAATATTCTACCCAAAAAACCCTCTACTTGGGCATTAGGATTAATAGCTGGATCTGCATCAGTATTAGCTTATTGGATAGCAGTTTGGGCAATGACTATTACCCCAATAGTATTAGTTGCTGCCCTACGTGAAACATCAGTTTTATTTGCAGTTTTTATTGGCGTATTCTTCTTCAAAGAAAGAATGGGAAAAAGCAAAATTTTTGCTTCTGTGTTGATTGTTTTTGGAATAATTATTATGCGCTTTTAGATGGGAAAAGCTGCTGAATTATTCCAACTGATAATAGATAAATAGAAGTAATAGCTAGTGCTGTTGTTATAAATGGCCCTGCATTAAAGTTCGTCCACGCAGATATCCCAGCAAGCGCTGTCCAAATTATTGCTATTGGTAAACTTATTGATCTCCATCTAATTGTTCTAACAGGATGGATAAATTTCAAAGGAGTAAACATTGAAGCCGCAAGTATTATTACAAAGACAAGAATAACATAAAAGTTTGGATGAGTAGCAAAAACAACAACGGCAAACATATTCCAACAACCTGGAAAGCCTGAAAAAGAATTATCTTTTGTTTTCATTCTAGTATCAGAAAAATATAAAGCAGAGGTAAATGTTATAATTATTATTGTTACCCATCCTGTCCAACCATCTAATAAGCCAGACTGAAAAAGCGCATATGCAGGAATAAATACGTATGTTAAATAATCAATAATTAAATCTAATAACACACCATCATATTCTGAAGCATTATCCTTTACGTTATAATGACGTGCCAGTGGTCCATCTATACCATCTACAAAAAACGCAATTACCAACCACAGAAACATCATATCCCACCGGGAATCTACTGCAGCTAGCATTGCTAGCATAGCAAAAACTGCTCCTGTTGCAGTTAAATAATGAACTAAAAGTGCTTTGATATGTAATGTCATTCTGGCTTCATATAGGAGTTTAAGAAAAACTCAACCTTTCGATTAATTTATGCTTTGGGGTGAGATTTTTTGTAAACTTCCATTAAGTGAGCTTGGTCTACTGCAGTATATGCTTGTGTTGAGGAAAGCGATGCATGTCCAAGTAATTCTTGAATAACTCTTAAATCACCTCCTGCTTCCAAGAGGTGTGTGGCAAATGAATGTCGCATAGCATGTGGTGAAGCTGAAGACGGTAAACCTAATTGCATTCTAGTTTGCTCCATTACTTTTCTTATTATTCGCTGATTCAATGGGCCACCTCTTGCGCCTTTAAATAAAAAGTCATTTGGCAAAAAAGAGTATGGACAATATTTTATGTATTTTTTTACAGCTGATTGAGCAATTGGTAAAATTGGTACAATTCTTTCTTTATTTCCTTTGCCAATAATTTTCAAAACTTCAGGCAAAGGTGTTTCTACAAACTTTAGTGATAAAGCTTCAGATATACGTAAACCACAACCATATAATAGTGTAATAACTGCAACGTTTCTTGCATTAATCCATGCATGTTCGGATTGAATGTCAATTTGATTAATAAGATTTTTTGCTGCTATCTCTTTTAATGGGCGCGGTAGAGGCTTTTCAAATTTTGGTGAACGAGTTGAAAGAACAGCAGTCGTTGAAATTCCATATGTATGGCCTAACCAACGATAAAAACTTTTAATTGCTGATAACGCTCGGGCAAGTGAACGTGGTGATAATCCAGATCGTCGTGTGTGAGAAATCCAGGATCTCATATCCTTTACATCCACATTAGATAGAATAACTTTTGATGGTCTCTTTCCAGTATGGTGCGATATAAAATGTATATATGTTGTAACGTCTTGACGGTATGCATCAATAGTTTTTTCAGCCAACCCACCCACAGCAGAAAGGTTGGATAACCAATTTTCCATTAAATCTATACCGCCATCTGTATTAACCATTAAACAGCCAACGTTGCATAATTTTTTCAAAAATAGATCCATAAAATACAAGTAAATCTGTTCCCATATTAGGTAAGAACTGATCTGGATTTGTAGATCCTAACAGAAGTAAGCCAGGGCTATTACCTTCTCCTAAATCTAGTTTCATTAATGCTTCAGACCTAAGTTCTGGTGCAATATCATTATAAATATTGTAAGCGCCTTTTCTAATCTGGCGCAATGTTACAGGACGTGGATCATTATCTTGGCCTAATGTAATATAATGATCAATTTCACCTTCTTGTAAGAAAACAACGCTTGGACCAAATTCCATCTGTAATTGGGGAATATCATTTTGACTTATAGACGGTGCCTCTAAGCATAACCTAGCGGTATCAATGTTTAGAGTATTTGCCCAATCTGTTTTTAAAAAATTTAAGAATTCTGAAAATGTTTTTGGTTCTAGGGCTTCTAATATAGCTGAATGGACTCTGAATGTTGTTGAAATATTTTTATAAGCAGCAGAAATAATATTACTGTTTTGTCCTTCAATTTCCTCAACACGACCTTCCAGGCGTTTTAAGACAACACTTTTTAAGTCAATAACATTTGTTGGGGTGTTAGATGAACTTGCGGATATCAATGCTCGCATTACTTCTCTATCATTTAAAAGAGCTTCTGGATCTTGCAAAATTCGTTTTCTAATATCACTAATTTGATCTATGTTTGACATATGTAATTCTCATTATTTTTATTTTTAATTCTTATTTTATGTTATGTAATGGGCTTGTTAATTCTATCGTATGCTCTTTAATATATATAAACAAATTTTAGTCTTTGAGGAAACAAGATATTGAGTGATCAAATTAAACATGACTCAATTCAAACTTTCTCGCATGGTGAGTTAGTATCAGTATTAACAACTCAGCCTATTGATAGATTCCTTGATTATAAAGCACCTAAAAATGGAGTAAAATTAGGTTCTTATGTGGAAATTCCATTGGGCCCAAGAAAAGTAATTGGTGTAGTATGGGGAGTTGGAAAGGGTGATTATGACAAAAGTAAAATCCGTATGATATCAAACGTATTAGAAGTATCTGAGATGAAGCCAGAAATGATGGAGTTTCTTTTGCGAGCTGGTCGATATACTTTGACCCCCTTAAATGTGATGCTAAAACTTGCTACACGTGCTCCTGGCTTAGCTAATCCCCCAAGTATGAATATAGTTTATGCAAAAGGTAATAGAACTATAGATAGAATGACGCCAGCTCGTGAAAGAGTTTTAAATGCTCTCAAAGATAATTCTGACATGCAATTTACTGCTAAAGAACTAAAAGAAGCTGCAAATGTAAGTATATCAGTAATAAAGGGCTTAGTTTCTCAGGGAGCTATTTCTGAATTAGAGACACCCAGAGATATTCCATATTCTAAACTTGATCCATATTTTCCCTCAAAAAAGCTAACATCTGCTCAAAAAATAGCTGGAAATACACTTCGTGATTATGTGCGAATGGGGACATATAGTACTACTTTATTAAGGGGTGTGACAGGATCAGGAAAAACTGAGGTTTACCTTGAAGCAGTTTCTGAATGTTTATCATTGGGAAAACAAGCATTAATTTTAATTCCAGAAATCGCTCTAACTGTTGAGTTTATTGACAGATTAAAAAAACGATTTGGCGAAAAACCTGCGCAATGGCACTCCGGTGTTACAATGACTGAAAAAAGACGATGTTGGCGTATGGTAGGAGAAGATAAAGCCCAAGTGGTTGTTGGTGCACGCTCATCTTTATATCTTCCATTTAAAAATTTAGGATTAATAGTTGTCGATGAAGAACATGATACATCATACAAACAAGAAGATGGTGCATTATATTCAGCTCGTGATATGGCCGTTATGAGAGCCTCTATAGAAATGGGAGCAGTAATTTTGGCATCTGCAACACCCTCTTTAGAAACTTGGGCTAATGCTGATGGAGGAAAATATAATCGCATTGATCTGACAGAACGATTTGGTGATGCGATTATGCCTGAAATATTAACTATTGATATGCGTCATCAGCCAATGTTGAAAAACTCATGGATTTCCCCTCAATTAAAAGAAGAGGTAGATTTAAGGTTAGAGCGTGATGAGCAATCCTTATTGTTTTTGAATAGAAGGGGATATGCCCCCATAACAGTTTGCCGTAAATGTGGAGACCAAGTTGGATGCGAGCAATGTGACGCTCGAATGGTAGAGCATAGGTTTAATGGGCATTTGATGTGTCATCAGTGTGGTGAAACAAAAAATATACCAAATGCTTGCCCTACTTGTGGTGAAGTGGATTGTTTAACTGCTGTTGGCCCAGGAGTTGAAAGGTTAGCTGAAGAAGCACAAGAAAAGTTTCCAAATGCAAAAATATCTGTATTGTCTTCAGACATGCTAATCTCTGCTCAAGCTTTAAAGGCGCGTATTAAAGGCATTGCTTCCGGTGAAGCTGATATAATAATTGGAACACAATTAGTAGCTAAAGGACATAACTTTCCTTTGCTGACTTTAGTTGGAGTAATTGATTCTGACCTGGCGCTAATGGGTGGAGACTTACGTGCTGCAGAACGTACATTTCAATTAATGCGACAAGTAGCTGGTAGAGCTGGTCGAGCAGATAAAAAAGGTACTGCATTTTTGCAAACACACCAACCGGAACACTCAGTAATAAAAGCAATTCTTAATGGTGATGAAGAAGAGTTTTGGCGCTCAGAAGCCAAACAAAGGCATCTTGCTGGAATGCCACCATTTGGGCGTTTAGCGGGAATTATACTAAAAGGGCCAAATATAAATAATGTGCTTAGTTTAGCAAATCATATGGTTCGAAATACTTCTATGTTAGATTCAATAAATGCTAAGGTTTATGGCCCTGCACCTGCACCTATTGCACGCGTTCGAGGAAATTATCGCTATCGCATTTTAGTAAAGGCGTCGAAAGATATAATGTTACAAAGTGCATTATTAAAATGGAGAAACTCTTTTAAGGTGCCTAATGATATACAAATTAGTATCGATATTGACCCACAGTCATTTTATTAATTTCTAAAGACTAGAAATCATCCCTTCATATAGGTATTAGAAAGTTATAAACAGCTAGAGATATTAAAATGACAAAAATCATTACACCAAAACCAGGCATTATGGACATAGAATTATATGTTGGTGGTAAATCTCATGCTGTAGGTATCGAAAATACTGTAAAATTAAGCTCAAACGAAAACCCTTTTGGACCAAGCCCAAAAGCAAAAGACGCATATCGTAATCAAACAGATTTCTTGGCTGTCTACCCTTCTTCTGACCACAATGAATTAAGACAAGCTATTGCCAATATAAATAGGTTAAATTTTGAGCAGGTTATTTGTGGTAATGGATCAGATGAAATAATAACATTTTTATGCCAGGCCTTCGCAGGTGTCGGTGATGAGGTTTTATTTACTGAACATGGTTTTGGTATGTACCGAATTTGTGCTTTGGGTGCTGGTGCAACTCCAGTTGAAGTGCCTGAAAATTCTCGTGCAACAGATGTTGATGCATTAATTGAGAGATGTACAGAAAATACAAAATTAATATTTATAGCAAATCCAAATAATCCTACTGGGACTTTTATTCCATTAACAGAAATTGAGCGTTTGATTGATGGTGTACCAAAAAATATTCTTATAATCCTGGATGGTGCATATGCGGAATATGTGGAAGGATATGATGGTGGGGCTCAACTAGTTGAAATGCATGAAAATGTTGTCATGACTAGAACTTTTTCAAAGGTTTATGGACTAGGTGGGTTACGTATTGGTTGGGGCTATGCGTCACCTGAAGTCGTTGATATTTTGGCCCGCTTAAGGGGACCATTTAATATTAATCGTGCAGCATTATCTGCAGCTATAGCTGCCGTAAATGATGAGAATTACGTCAATGAATGTTTAATACAAAATAATAATTGTGGTAATTTTTTAATCAACGAAATACGAAACCTGGGTTTTGAGTGTGATGACACCTACGCAAATTTTATATTACCGCGTTTTATTGATGAAAACCAAGCTGATGCTGCTAATGCTGCATTAGAAAATGCTGGGTTAATTGTTAGGCAAGTAAAAGGCTATAATTTACACAACTGCCTTCGTATAACAATTGGTAAAGAAGTCGATTGTTATAGAGTGATCAATACATTAAAAAAATTCAAGGAAAATCAATCATGACTGTTCTATATGATAAAGTGACATTAATTGGTTTAGGACTAATTGCGTCATCTATGGGTCACGCGATGAAAAAATCTGGATTAGCCAATACAATAGTTGGGTTTTCACAAACCAAAGAAACCCGTGACATGTCATTATCCCTTGGTTTTGTTGATGAAATTACAGATACTATTGAAGATGCAGTATCAGACTCAGACTTGATTGTTTTGTCAGTGCCAGTTGGTGCTATGGCCGCAATTGCAAAAATAATAGGTCCTAAATTAAAGCTGGGTGCAACGATAACTGATGTTGGTTCAGTTAAACAATCAGTAATAGATATGGTGGCACCACATATTCCTAATGGGGTACATTTTGTTCCAGGACATCCTTTAGCTGGAACTGAGCAATCTGGACCAACATCAGGATTTCCAGATTTATTTAAAAACCGTTGGTGTATTTTAACGCCTCTAGAAAATTGTAACAAAGAAGCTTCTGCTAGATTAAAGCAATATTGGGAGGCATTAGGTGCTAATGTTGAATATATGGAAGCTGAGCACCATGATTTGGTATTGGCTGTAACAAGTCATGCACCACATTTAATTGCATATACAATGGTAGGTGTGGCTGATGATCTAGGCAGAGTTACTGACAAAGAAGTAATAAACTTTTCAGCTGCTGGATTTCGAGATTTTACTCGTATTGCTGCTAGTGACCCAACAATGTGGCGTGATGTATTTTTAAACAATAGAGAAGCAACGCTTGAAATACTTGGCCGATTTACAGAAGAATTATTTGATTTACAAAGAGCAATTCGACGAGGAGACGGTGATCAATTATTTGAATATTTTAATCGTACCCGTGCCATAAGGCGAAGTATTATTGATGCAGGCCAAGATACTGAAGCTGCCAACTTTGGTAGGGGAAGTGTTGAATAAGTATTTGCTTATTAAAAATGAATTTTTGGTGTATTTGCTATTGGAATAATGCCAATATACATCTTTTTGTTAGAAAACTTTAATGGGATTTCTAGTTCTTGATTATTTCCAGATATAGCTGAAAATATGCTAAATATTGTAACTATAGTGTTTTTTACATTTTGATTTATCTGACCATTATTTAAGGCTAAATCTAAAAGTTGATTCCAATTTTTTGCTTTTAAAGTGATTTTGCCATCTAAGAATTTATTAACATCTAATCGTAAATCACCAACAGCTTTTAATTTAAAGCTTCCCCATTGAAATTGCATATCATTAATCTTGAGATTGGAGATACTTTTCAGCTCTCTTTGGAAATTTTCTTGATTAATTGGATTGTTAAATTTTGTTGCCACATTTAATTTTAAAGTATCAAACTTTTCTGGCATGGTGCCTTTAGGATCGTATTCTTTTAAGTTTATTATACCAGTAGTAATTTGTTTTAAATTTATCCCAAAATCATATTCAGTTTCAGTGACACTATTTTTCCTTAGCGCAAAAATTACATTTTCAGCAGATATAGATAAACTTTTTGAGTTGTTTATTAAAAAATTTTCACTTGAAATAGTTGATCTATTGATCTCAAGTTGACCCCCAGGCTCAAAAACCAGTGAACTTCTTAATCTTTCAGATTTAATCAATAGCTCTTGATTATATATCTTAATTTTTTGATCTAATGGTCCTAAGATAATAAAATGATTGGGTTTATAAGATAGCTGTAATATTTCCAATCTGTCAGCAAACCATTTCAATCCTGATTTGGGGTTTTCTAATTTTATATCTTTAATTATTGCATCGAACCTATTTGGAAAGCCACGCAAAGATAATGAATTTTCAACAATCCAGCCATTTTCAGATTTTTCCGTAAACCACTTATTTAAAGCAGTTTCTCTAACCGATTTACCTAAAAACCAATATGCGCTCCAAGATAGAGCTGCTGTTAAGATTATAATTACCAGTAAACGCATATTTTTACCTTTTCTTTTTGGTCTAAGCACTTCTATATTTAAAGCCAAGGCTAAAGGCTATAATCATGAATGATAAAGATATTTGGATATTTGGATATGGTTCACTCGTTTGGCAACCTGGGTTTAAATTCGAAAATCATGAAATTGGAATATTAGAGAATTATAAACGGTCTTTTTGTATTTGGTCTGTTCATTATAGAGGTACACCAGAAAAAAGGGGATTAGTTCTTGCTTTAGATAAGGTAAAAGGTTCCAAATGTGATGGTCTGTTATTCAAAGTTAAAGCAAAAAATTCCGATAGTGTATTATCTTATTTGCGGAAAAGAGAACTAATATCTGACGCTTATTTAGAAGATATTGTAAATGTTAAATTAAACTCAGGCAGTATTGTGAAAGCTTATACATATGTGGTTAATCGTGATCATGAACAGTATGCTGGATTGCTATCTATAGAAGAGCAAGCCAGTATTATAAATTCTGCAAAAGGGTCTAAGGGCCATAACACTGAATATTTATACAATGTTACAAGGTGTTTGCGAGATTTAGATATTAAGGATCTTGAATTGGAGAAACTAACTGCAAAAACTTTAAAGATAACTGGTTAATTTTATTACGTGTTTGAAATATTGATTAATAAAATTTTATTTTACTTAGATTGTATAATTTAATAGAAAAATATACAGCATATTATGTAGATAACACCCAAAAAAGTAAAAAGTATAAGCGCGTTTTGTTGTTTCTAAAACTTAACAATTGGAATGAAAGTCTCAACGCGTTAGTATTTACATCAAATGACCCAAAAGAGGCTTACTCATGGCGCAAAAAGATTTAGGATTTCAAAATCAATTTACTCAACCAGTAAATCAGATAATTACTATGCTTTTAATAGTCATTGCCGTTTTTGTTGGTGGTTATTTTCTTTACCCAGCTGTATCTCCAATATTTGTTGCCTCACCATACCTTAATAGCTTTATATTTATTGTATTTTTAGGTGGATTAATTTCTTGTTTCGGCCAGGTAGTATCTCTTGTTAAATCTGTCAGTTGGATTGAAGGCTTTGTAATCGATCGAGTAGGCCATGATTTGATAAAGCCTCCTGGTTTGATGGCAAGTCTAGCAGCCCTCCTTTCTGATTCTGGAGCTAGACATGCTTTAACATCGACCTCAACAAGATCTATATTAGATAGTTCCGCTACGAGGTTAGATGAAGGAAGGGAAATAACTAGATATATTATTAATCTACTAATATTTCTAGGATTGTTAGGAACATTTTATGGACTTGCAACAACTGTTCCCGCAGTTGTGGATACAATTAGATCTTTAGCGCCACAAGAAGGCTCAACAGGTCTAGATGTTTTTGCAAAATTAATGACAGGTCTTGAAGCACAATTGGGTGGAATGGGGACTGCTTTTGGATCTTCGTTACTTGGTCTAGCTGGTTCACTAGTGGTTGGTATTTTAGATTTATTTGCTGGGCGAGGCCAAAATCGTTTTTATCGTGAGCTAGAAGAATGGTTATCATCAATAACTAAAATCACAATTGGTGGTGATGGTGATGGCAATTTGGCTGGTGCAGGGCTATTCCAACATGCTAATTCTAATATGGAAAATATGACCAGTCTATTTGCACAGACAGCTGGCCGAATGGATCAACTAGCTGTTTCAATTGAACATATGGTTCAACATACAGCTTCACTTCATGATGTAAATAATCTTGCATTTCAATCTATCGCTCAGGGCCAACAAAATTTAGTAGATGCAGTTATGAAAATGCAAGAAGAAGGGGATGGAATTCTTGATGCAGAAACACGAATGCGTTTGAGAAATATGGATACTCAATTATTGCGTATTTTGGAAGAAACAACTGTTGGGCGTCAAGAAACTAATCAAGAATTGCGTCAAAATATAAATGCACTAACTGATGCTATAAATAACTTGGCAAAGATTTAATAAATGGCATTAAAGCGACCAGGATCAAGATTTGAAGCTAGTATATGGCCTGGTTTTGTTGATGCTATGACTGCATTGTTGTTAATATTATTTTTTGTTATTTCGATCTTTATGATTGTTCAATTTACCTTGCGTGAAACAATTACAGATCAAGATCTAGAACTTGATGATTTATCTTCTCAGATCGAACAACAAGATTTAGAGCTAAATGATTTATCTACTTTGATAGGAAATAAGGAAGATGAATTGAAAAAATTATCTACTGAGATTTTATCAAAAGAAAAAAGATTAGATAATCTAACTTCAGAAATTTCTGAAAAAGATTTAAAGCTTAATAGTCTTTCATCTATAGTAACAGAACAAGATTTAGAATTGGATGATCTATCATTACAATTAAGTGATCTTGCAAGTGCACTAGGACTAGAAAGATTGCGTGCAAATGGCATTGAAGAAGATCTTGGAAAAACCAAAGATATACTTAATGAAGCTGAGGATCAAATTTCATTACATCTTGCAACAATTTCAAATTTAACAAAAAAATCTAGCATACAAATACAAAAGATTGATGGTTATAAACTTCAGATTGATAGTTTATTATCAGATAAGCTCCAGCTTGAAAATTTCAATCAAGATTTAGCCATTAATAAATCTGCGCTTGAATTGCAAATTGCTGGTTTATTATTAGCAAAGTCAAAATTAGAAGCTAAAAATATTGATACAATAAATAAGAAAAAAGCAATTGAGTTGGCGCTAGTACGTGCTCGAAATGAAATAAATGAACGAGAAGAAGTTGCAAGATTGGCGGCAGCTAAACGTGAAGCATTAGAATTGTTAATTGTAAAGCTCCAGAATGAAGGAGAATTGCGGGCTGAAGAAATAACATCAATTAGAAAAGTATTGTCTGAGACTGAAAAAACACGCCTTGTTGAACAAGCTGCTGCAGAAAATTTAAAACAAAAATTAAAATCAACAAGTGATGAATTAACGTCTTTATTATTTGCCAATTCAAAATTAGTAGCTGAAAATAATAATACCTTAAATGAAAAAAATGTTATTGAGTTGGCATTGGCAAGTGCTCGAAATGAAATAAACCAACAAGTAGAAAGTGCAAGATTGGCAGCAGCTAAACGTGAAGCACTAGAATTGTTGATTGTAAAACTTCAAAATGAAAGCAAGCTACAATTAGCAGAAGAATCTTCAATATCTGAAACTTTAACTGAAACAGAAAAAAGACGCTTAGCTGAGGCTGCCGCTGCAGAGCTTTTAAGGGAAAAATTAAAAAATGCTAATACTGAGTTAACTGCCATGTCACTTGCTCTTGAGGCTGAACGTAAAGAAGCTGAAATTACTTTAACAAAAATTGCTGCGGCCAATGCGCTAGAAAAATCTCTTAAAATTGATTTAAGTAAGAGCTTTACTGAGGTAGAGCGTCAAGCTGCTTTAATTGCTGAAGCTAATTCACTCCTTGAAAAAGAAAAGGACATATCAATTACGGCGCAAAGAAAGCTTGCATTATTAAACACACAAACTTCTCAACTTCGAAATCAACTAAATGAATTACAAGGTTTGCTAGATGAGTCCAAAGAAGCAGATTCAAAAGCTCAGATACAACTAAAGTCATTGGGTACAGATTTGAATTTGGCTCTAGCTCGTGTTGCTGCTGAGCAAAGAAAAGTTGCGGCAGAGCAAAAGAAAATTGCTGAATTGGAAGCTAAAGAAAAGCTAAGATTTGCCGAAGAAGCAAAAGATTTAAGAAAATTTAGGTCTCAATTTTTTGGTGAATTGCGAAAAGTAATGGAAGGCCAAGAAGGAGTTCGAATAGTAGGCGATCGATTTGTATTTTCATCTGAGGTTTTGTTCTCTGTAGGGTCAGCTAACCTTGGATCTTTAGGCAAAACTGAAATAAATAAAGTTGCAAAGATTATTAATCAAATTGCAGGTGAAATTCCTGATGGTATAGATTGGATTTTACGCGTCGATGGTCATACTGACCGAATTCCATTCAGTGGCTTTGGAAAAGACTACAAAGATAATTGGGAACTTAGCCAAGCTCGCGCTTTATCAGTTGTTCGCTATTTGATGGATGATTTAAAAATTCCTGCAAATCGTTTAGCTGCAAACGGATTTGGTGAATTTCAACCAATTGATGACAGGGACACACCTGAAGCTTATAAAACCAATAGAAGAATTGAGCTGAAGTTTACAGAAAAATAAATAATTTATTTATTTCAGCCCAATTTAAACTGATTTTGCTAATTATTTAGCCGTTAGGAGAGGGGGTTTTCTTTTAGTTATTTGCCGAGCTTCTGGAGATATTAATTCAAGATCCAATTTATCATTTTTTAAATGTACTTTTACTAATCCACCCTTAGACAGTTTTCCAAATAAAAGTTCTTCTGCTAGTGGTTTTTTTAAATGTTCTTGAATCACTCTTGCTAACGGTCTTGCCCCCATTTTATCATCATATCCTTTATCTGCCAACCAATCTGCCGCATCTGATGATAGTTCAAACGTTACATTTCTATCCATTAACTGGGCTTCTAATTGTAGAACAAATTTATCAACAACTTTAACTATGACATCTTTTGAGAGGGGCGCAAAACTTATTGTTGCATCTAGCCTATTTCGAAATTCTGGAGAAAATGTGCGCTCAATTGCTGCTGTATCTTCGCCTTCTCTTCTGTCACGACCAAAGCCAATGGCTTCTTTAGATTGTTCGGTTGCTCCAGCATTTGATGTCATTATAAGTATTACATTTCTGAAATCAGTCGCACGGCCATTGTGATCGGTTAACTTCCCGTGATCCATAACTTGAAGTAAGATATTAAATACATCTGGATGAGCTTTTTCAATTTCATCTAAAAGTAATACGCAGTGTGGATTTTGATCTACACCATCAGTTAATAATCCGCCTTGGTCAAAACCTACATAGCCTGGAGGAGCTCCTATTAACCTACTTATTGCATGCTTTTCCATGTATTCAGACATATCAAACCTAATAAGTTCTACACCTAAAGTATCTGCAAGCTGTTTCGCTACTTCAGTTTTACCCACACCAGTTGGGCCAGCAAATAAATAATTTCCTATAGGTTTTTCTGGCTCACGAAGCCCTGCACGTGCGAGCTTTATTGCAGATGCTAGTGCATCAATCGCTGGGTCTTGTCCAAATACTACACGTTTTAAAGATGCATCTAGCTCACGAAGTAATTCAGCATCATCTCGAGATATGTTCTTTGCAGGAATTCTTGCTAGTTTTGCTATAACATCTTCTATTTCTTTAACGCCTAGAGATTTTCTCCGTTTTGATGCAACAACTAAACGTTGTGATGCGCCTGCCTCGTCAATTACATCAATTGCTTTATCTGGTAATTTCCGGTCATGTATATACCTTGCTGATAGTTCAACAGCAGTTTTAATGGCATCTAAAGAATATTTCACATCGTGGTGTTCTTCAAAACGTGATTTCAAACCTTTTAAGATATTAATTGTATCTTCAATATTTGGCTCAATTACATCAACCTTCTGAAACCTTCGCGCTAGGGCTCGATCTTTTTCAAAATGTTGTCGATATTCTTTATAAGTAGTTGACCCCATACAACGCAGCTTCCCACCTTGAAGTGCGGGTTTTAATAAATTTGAAGCATCCATAGCACCTCCAGATGTGGCGCCAGCACCAATAATGGTGTGTATTTCGTCAATAAATAATACTGCATCTGGATGATCTTCTAGTTCTGTCATTACTGCTTTTAAACGCTCTTCAAAATCACCACGATACTTAGTACCAGCTAATAATGATCCCATGTCTAATGAGTAAATTGTTGTTTCAGATAATATTTCAGGAGTCTCTCCTGAAATAATTTTAACAGCTAATCCCTCAGCAATTGCTGTTTTTCCAACTCCAGGATCACCGACTAAAATTGGATTATTTTTACGCCTACGGCATAATATTTGTATGCACCTCTCCACCTCATGACTACGGCCAATTAATGGATCAATATTTCCTTCAGCAGCTTGCATATTTAAATCAATACAGTATTTTGAAAGTGCCGTTTCTTCAGCTTCGGCTGTTTCTTCTTCACTATCATTAAACTCTTCAGAACCAGTTACTTCTCTTGGTTCGTTCATTGAAGGATCTTTTGCAACACCATGTGCGATAAAATTAACAGCGTCATATCGCGTCATTTCTTGCTCTTGCAAGAAATAAGCAGCGTGACTTTCTCTCTCAGCAAAAATAGCTACTAATACATTTGCGCCTGTAACTTCTTGTTTGCTTGAGCTTTGAACATGTATAACTGATCTTTGAATTACGCGTTGAAAAGCAGTTGTTGGAGTTGCGTCAACGCCTTCTAAATTTGTAACTAAACTGTCCAGTTCGTTTTCTAAAAAATGAGTAAGTTTTGCACGAAGTTCATCAAGCGACACTTCACATGCCCGCATTACACGACTTGCATTTGGCTCGTCAATTAATGCTAAAAGTAAATGTTCAAGAGTAGCCAGTTCGTGATTCCGTTGTGTTGCATATGCTAAAGATGCATGAATAGCGTTTTCTAGGCTGCTTGAGAATGTTGGCATTGATAATTACCTTTCAGGCGTACATTGTTTTCTTTTGTATTATGTAGTGCATTAATTATAGATTTCGCTCTATTTTTAGAATCTTCAAGCCAAAAGTGATATTTTTTTTAAATTAATGCTTAATAAATATGAAATTATAGCATATTTGCCTCTTTGACTTTAAAAGTTGTCTTTTTGAATGCGCAGTTCCCGGAAAACTTCCTCATCTGTATTATTTTTCATATTTAGATTGGCTTTGAATTCTGGAAGTGATGCACGAAGAAATGGATTTGTTTCCATCTCTAGCTCAAGAGATGTTGGCACTGTAAAAAGTTCATTTTTTAATAAAGTTTGAATTTCCTTCTCGCGAAGTATTAAACGTTCATTTTTAGGATCAACACTTAAAGCAAACTTAGCATTTGATATAGAATATTCATGACCAGAAAAAATCATTGTTTCTGGAGGTAATTGTAAAAACATTTTCAATGTTTTCCACATTATTTTGTGTGAACCTTCAAATAATCGCCCACAGCCCAATGACATTAAGCTATCACCTGTAAAAATTTTATTATCATTTCTAAAGTAATAAGAAATATGGCCGATAGTGTGGCCAGGTGTATCTAAGATTTGTGCCTTTTCATTTCCTACTGAAATTATATCTTCTTCAGCAACTGAGAAATCAAGCTTTGGAAGACGATGAGCATCTGATTGCGCTCCTGTCACTTTTGCACCAGTTAAACTTCTCAAACGATCTACACCATCTATATGATCTGAATGGTGATGAGTAATCAATATTGAGTCTAAGTCCCAATTTAACTCTTTCAAGGCGTTAAAAACTGGGTCTGCTTCAGGTACGTCAACAACTGCTGTATGGCCAGTTTGAGAACATTTAATTAGGTATGCATAATTATCTCTAAGGCAGGGTACAATTATAACAGAAAGAGGCATAGTAATGTTTCCATAAATTTGTTTAATATGTTTAATAATTGCAGAAATTTAAGTTAACTTGAAGTAAAGAATTTAAATATAAGGTAAAAATGCATTTAGATGTGATTGATCTTCGTAAGTTTTATTATCGAACTAAACTAGGTCGAATAGTTCAACGTGCCTTGCGAGATAATGTTGAACGCTTATTTGGTGATACAAAAGGACAAACAGTTGTTGGCTATGGTTTTGCAGCACCAATGTTGCGGCCATTTTTAAAATCATCAAGACGCGTTATTTGTTTAATGCCAGGTCAACAAGGAGTGATGCCATGGCCCGAAGGGCAATTAAACCGTTCCGTATTAACTCCAGAGATAAGCTGGCCACTAGCAAATGGTATAGTTGATAAAATGGTAATATTACATGGCCTTGAAACGAGTAATAACCAAAATGGATTATTAGAAGAAATTTGGCGTGTTTTAGGACCAGGTGGACGTGTGTTAATTATAGTTCCAAATAGATCTGGCCTATGGGCTCGTAGTGAAAAAACGCCATTTGGATATGGACAGCCATATAGTATAAGCCAATTAGAAACTCAACTTAGGATTCATAAGTTTTCTGTTGAAAGGCATATGTCAGCAATGTTTTTTCCACCAAGTCACAAACCGTTTTGGTTGCGAGTATCAAAATATTTAGAAGGTGTTGGCCTCAAAGGTGTTATACCTTTGGCTTCTGGAGTGGTCATTGTTGAGGCTTCGAAACAAATATATGCTCGCCCTAAAACTGGGCTTGGTGCAACTGTAAAGAATCCTTTAGGTGGCGTGTTGCGTGGAATAAAAACTCCAGCTGGTAAACCTATTAAAGGCTATAGGCCTCAGAATAAATCCTGAGCAACTGAAAGTTTTTTTAAGCAAAATTCTATGGGCTGGTTCTTAGGAAGCTGGCAATAAAATTTATTATTATCTTTAATTTTAGAGTTAATTTTTCCACCAATAATTATCGAAATTAATTTCGATGGTTCAGGTAGTATTTCTTTTGCCATGATGTTTATTTCTGGCAAAGATAATTCAAAACTAGCGTCTATTAATTTGAGATTTATAAATGTGTCAGGAGGTTTATTTGGATGTAATTCTAAATATCGTTTAACTAGCCAGTTAGGTTTTCGACGTAGATTTGATATTAACTCGTTTATCATTGTGTTGTATGAATTTTTCATTCCCTTCTCAGTATTCAAGCCTAATCGTGTGTTATTATAAATATCAAAAATGAGATCATAAATCTCACTCCATTTTTCGGAAGCTACTGTTGCTGATAAACCTGTTAATGCAAGTTGATCACTAATTTGGGTAAAATGTGACCTGGGATCATAAGATGCGCGTTTTTCTTGACGTATAATTCTGAACATTTCTGAACCTGCGCCATAGCCCATGTATTTAAATAATGTGTTTGCCTCAGCTTGATGGGATAACGTTTTAAATTTTTGTACAGTCCCAGCAAAAATTAGTGTTTCACTAGACTTTTCATCAGCTAAATGAATTATACCATTTGGGAGATCAAAAAAAGGTTTTACAGGCTCGTTATTTAGGATTGCATCATAATTCGTTAAACCTTTAAGTAAAATATTTGGAACTTCTTCAAAATCAAAATCTTTAGCATTTAAAATTATTTGATTTGGTCTGCGTGAAATTTCTAAATTGATCATATCTTTTTCTAAGGCTTTAACTGTACCAGTATATAAGACATAATTAATCAACTCACTTTCAACAAGCTCGGGAGTGCGAAGTTGAGTTGAGGAGATATTTCTATAGGAATGATTTTTTCTTTTAAGCCAAATATTATTAATTACATTATTTTGAAGAATTTCATTGGCATGCTGTGCTGCAATCTTAAAATTTTCTTTTGGAGACTGTACAGTTAAAATTAGATGTTTTGGTGTAGCTTCAATAGAGAAATTTATATCATTTATTATTCTAAAATCTATTATTTCACGAACTGATTTATTGCCAATTGGACCACTAATTTTTGCAGCCAGAAACGCTTGTAGTTTTCTACTTTGTTCTTTTGTTTGAGTATTTAATGTCCAAACTAAAGAAGCGGCTGCAATATTATTATTTAAACTTGCAAATTCTGTAACGTACGAAATTTCATCATTTATTTGCTCATCAGCAAAAACGGAAGTAACTGAAAAATAAATCCCAATTAATATAAAAATGATTTTTTTATTGGACATCATCGCTCAACATCTAATTTTGCTAAAATTGCTGCATTAGGGCTATCTGAAGAAAATGCAGTAATTATTTTTAAAATATCTTTTATTGGAGCATCAGCAATCATCTTTGCAAATTCTTTTGGAGAGACTGGCGGTAATCCATCAGATCCTAAATTCTGAAAAAAGTCTAAATATGCTCTGGGACTTTGAGATAGTGACTTTGCATATGCAACATTTTTAGCTCGGGCTATTTCTATCTCTTTTTTTGTAATACTTTTATCTCTTAGACTTTTTATTGCATTTTTTAATTCTTTATGTGCTTGGTCAAGATTAACACCTTCAAAAGGAATTAATGATGCAGTATATTCGATATCACCATTTATAGCTATGTATGAACTTTGAGAAAACGACTGTGCAATATTTCCATCTAAATAAAGTATATCGTTTAAATGAGAGTTATAAATATCGGAAGCAATAAAAAATGAAGCTTGCATCCCCAAAATATCTGAAAGATCAGCAAATCGAAAGAACTTCGCAAAAGATAATTGATTATTTAAAAGGCGATTTGTTGAAATTTTTGTGACACTATTTAAGTTTTTGTTGGGTCGTTGGTTAAGCCAAACATCTTTTACACGTTTTGTTTTTTGTGTACTGCCAAAATATTCTGAAACTTTTTTTTGTGCTAATTTTTCGTTAATTTTTCCTGAAATTATCAACATTGAGTTTGAGGGTTTGTAATGTTTATTGTGAAATTTAATTGCTCTTTCTACTGTTAGTTTATTCAAGTCCTCAACAGGTGTTTCGGCACGCCCACTTTTAGAATTATATAATTTTTGTAAAGCAAGTCTATTTAACCATCTAGTTGGAGCGTTGCGCTCTTTATAATAGACTTCTCTTTTTACAATGTCGATTTCGCTTTCTTTAAAGCTCTGTGTTAACTGGGGTGTATCAAGCACTGCTCGTGTTAACTTCATTATGCGATCTAATTCACTTTCTGTGCCTGTATTTGTATAGACGGTGGAAACCTGTGAAGTAAATGCATTCAAATCCCTTTGACGAGGTTCTTGCAAAACCGCTGCATCAGATGACAAAGCAGCTAGGTGTTCTGTATAATGCGCTATGCCTGAAATGTCATCTTCATCATAACTTCCTGAGAGAATAATTAGTTGAATATCAATTCGTGCTTGATCATCAATTGGTATTACGTAGGCATTATAAAGCCCGTGGATGTTTTTTAGTGGAATTACTTTTTGAGCGCTTACAGGAAATGTCAGCAAAAAAAGTGATAATGATAAAAAAAATATATTCATAAATGTATAATCTATATCTCTTAAAAAAAATTTGATTCAAATTGTTGTTATTATCTAGAATTGATTTAAATCAGTTTGCCATAATATCAAACATTATTTTCTAAGCTTTAATGTAAAGATTCGTAATGTTTGGGGGTTTTTAGGCTATTAATTTTGTATAAATGCATATTTTATTGAATATTTTGTGAGCAGATTGTCGCGGCTTTATGCTATGTTATTGAAAACATTTAATTTTCATTATTTAAAAGTGTTACCAAAACAGTTGCATACGAGCGTTTGCTTTGCTATCACGCGCAAAGTTATCATAGTGAATTGTTTTTCACTTTTTAATTAAAAATACGGAACGGGTGTATACCCATAACTATATCGAAAGGTTCCACGTGTCTGACACAAGTTCGATATCCTCAGGTGTTGCTGCGCGTTATGCAACGGCACTGTTTGATTTAGCAAAAGAAGCTAATAAATTGTCTACTATAGAGACAGATTTAGATTCCCTAGATGTTGCATTAACAAATAATGAATCTCTACGTGATCTATTTAAGTCACCGGTATACTCTCGGAGTGATGTAGTAGGTGCAATAAATGCGCTTTCAAATAAAATGAAATTATCTTCAATGGTCACTAATACACTCGGGCTAATGGCTCAAAAACGCCGTTTACAAGTTGTACCTATGCTCATTGATGCAGTTCGCACTAAAATTTCTGAAGAAAAAGGTGAAGTTACTGCTGAAGTAACCACTGCTCAAAAATTATCTGTTGAACAAATTAAAGAATTGTCAAAGACATTAAAGGCGTCTGTTGGCAAGGATGTAAATATCAAAGCTATCATTGATGAAAGTCTAATTGGTGGTTTGATCGTAAAAGTGGGTTCAAAAATGATCGATAGTTCGATCAAGTCAAAACTCTCAAATCTTCAAAATGTAATGAAAGAGGTCGGATAATGTCTATCCAAGCTGCAGAAATCTCTGCGATCCTCAAAGACCAAATTAAGAATTTTGGTCAAGAGGCTGAAGTTGCCGAAGTAGGCCGTGTATTATCAGTTGGTGATGGTATCGCGCGTGTACATGGTTTGGACAATGTCCAAGCTGGTGAGATGGTTGAATTCCCAGGTGGAATTAGAGGGATGGCCCTTAACTTAGAAGCTGACAACGTTGGTGTTGTTATTTTTGGTTCAGACCAATCAATTAAAGAAGGCGATACAGTAAAACGTACAAATGCCATTGTTGATGTGCCTATTGGGCCTGAATTACTTGGAAGAGTAGTTGATGGCTTAGGAAATCCAATTGATGGAAAAGGTCCTATTGATACAAAAGAACGATCAACAGCTGATGTAAAAGCTCCAGGTATTATTCCACGTAAATCTGTACATGAGCCAATGGCCACAGGTCTTAAATCTGTTGACGCTTTGATTCCTATTGGTCGTGGTCAACGAGAATTGATTATTGGCGACCGACAAACTGGAAAAACTGCTGTAGCTCTTGATACTATTCTAAACCAAAAAGCTTATAATGATGCTGCAAAAAATGATAAAGAAAAATTATTTTGTATATATGTTGCTATAGGCCAAAAAAGATCTACTGTTGCTCAGTTAGTTAAAAAATTAGAAGAAACTGGTGCTTTAGAATATACAATTGTTGTTGCAGCAACAGCTTCTGATCCTGCACCGATGCAATTCTTAGCCCCTTATGCGGCAACTTCTATGGGCGAATATTTCCGCGACAATGGAATGCATGGATTGATGATATATGATGACTTAACAAAACAAGCAGTTGCTTATCGCCAGATGTCATTACTACTTCGCCGCCCACCAGGTCGCGAAGCTTATCCTGGTGATGTTTTCTATCTTCACTCAAGATTACTCGAAAGATCAGCTAAGCTTGGTGATAACTCAGGTAATGGTTCATTAACTGCACTTCCAGTAATCGAGACACAGGGTGGTGATGTTTCAGCATTTATTCCTACAAATGTTATCTCAATTACAGATGGTCAAATTTTCTTAGAAACCGAATTATTTTATCAAGGAATTCGACCAGCTGTTAATACTGGTTTGTCAGTATCGCGTGTTGGTTCATCTGCACAAACTAATTCAATGAAATCAGTTGCTGGTTCAATTAAGCTAGAACTTGCTCAATATCGTGAAATGGCAGCATTTGCTCAGTTTGGGTCAGATTTGGATGCTTCTACGCAGCAATTATTAGCACGTGGTGCTCGATTGACTGAATTGTTAAAACAGCCACAATATTCTCCGCTAACAACTGCAGAGCAAGTATTAGTAATTTATGCGGGTACAAAAGGTTATCTTGACAAGATTGAGGTTAATCAAGTTCGTGCATTTGAAGATGGTTTATTGAACTTTGCTCGTACAAGCCATGCTGATGTATTGGAATGGATCAAAACAGATGATCCAAAGATCAAAGGCGAAGCCGAAGATCGTATCAAAGCCGTTGTTGAATCTTTTTCTAAAGATTTTGCGTAACTGAAGCCTTTATGGAACAGGAGTTTGGATAGATGCCAAACCTCAAGGACCTAAAAACACGGATCGATAGCGTTAAATCAACGCGCAAGATCACCAAGGCGATGCAAATGGTTGCAGCTGCTAAATTGCGACGTGCACAAGAGGCGGCTGAAGCTGGTCGTCCTTACGCTGATCGCATGAATGCAGTTATGGCAAATCTAGCAGGCGCAGCATCAGGTGTTGAAAATGCACCTAAACTATTAGCTGGTTCGGGTGATGATCAAGTTCATTTACTAGTGGTAGCAACTTCTGAGCGTGGACTGTGTGGTGGTTTTAACTCATCAATTGCAAAATTGGCTCGCGCCAAAGCTACAGAGTTGACCAAAGCTGGAAAGACCGTGAAAATAATAACCATTGGTAAAAAGGGGCGTGAACAGTTAAAGCGCGATCTTGGTGACAAAATGGTCGACCATGTTGATTTATCTGAAGTGAAAAAAATGGGCTATTCCCATGCATCAAAGATAGCAAATGACATCGTAATCAGGTTTAATTCTGGTGAGTTTGATGTCGCAACTATTTTTTATAATAAATTTCAATCAGTAATGAATCAAATACCAACAGAATTACAATTAATTCCAGCCAAGTTTGAAGAAAACGAAGGCCAAGAAATGCCTTTTTATGAATACGAGCCTGGTGAAGCTGAGATTTTAGCTGACTTATTACCACGTGCATTATCTACACAAGTTTTTACTGCTTTGTTAGAGAATGGTGCATCAGAACAGGGTGCGCGAATGTCTGCTATGGATAATGCAACCCGAAATGCTGGAGACATGATCGACAAATTGACAATCGTATATAACCGATCACGTCAGGCTGCGATTACTAACGAATTGATCGAGATTATCTCGGGCGCTGAAGCGCTTTAAGAAACCGGAGAAAATATAATGGCGAAAGCAAAAACAAATGTCGGTAAGATTGTCCAAGTAATTGGTGCTGTTGTCGACGTGCAGTTTGAGGATATACTACCAGAGATTCTCAATGCATTAGAAACCGACAATAACGGTCAAAAACTAACTTTAGAAGTAGCGCAGCATTTAGGTGAAAACACTGTGCGAACTATTGCCATGGATGCAACTGAAGGTCTGGTTCGTGGAAATAAAGTTGTTGATACAGGAGGGCAAATTACTGTTCCAACTGGTACTGGGACACTTGGCCGAATTATGAATGTAACTGGCCAACCTGTTGATGAATTAGGTCCAGTTAATAGTACTACTTCGCGCCCAATTCATGGTGAAGCACCATTATTTGAAGAGCAATCTACTGAAACTGAAATTTTAGTTACAGGTATAAAAGTTGTTGACCTCTTAGCGCCATATACAAAAGGTGGTAAGATTGGATTATTTGGTGGTGCGGGTGTTGGAAAAACAGTTTTAATTATGGAATTAATTAATAACATTGCAAAAGTTCACTCTGGTCTATCAGTTTTTGCGGGTGTTGGAGAACGTACTCGTGAAGGTAATGATTTGTATCATGAAATGATTGAGTCAGGTGTTATTGTTCCTGATAACATGGAAGACTCAAAAATTGCATTAGTGTACGGGCAAATGAATGAACCTCCAGGTGCACGTATGCGTATTGCTCTTACTGGCCTAACATTAGCAGAACAATTCCGTGATGAATCTGGCTCAGACGTTCTATTCTTTGTTGATAATATTTTCCGTTTCACACAAGCTGGTGCAGAAGTTTCAGCCCTTTTAGGACGTATTCCTTCAGCTGTGGGTTACCAACCAACTTTGGCAACAGACATGGGTGCCATGCAAGAAAGAATTGCATCAACAAAAGCTGGTTCAATTACATCTGTTCAAGCTGTGTATGTGCCTGCAGATGATCTTACTGATCCAGCACCTGCAACATCATTTGCTCACTTAGATGCGACAACTGTTCTTGATAGGTCTATTTCTGAAAAAGGTATTTATCCTGCTGTTGATCCTTTAGGCTCAACATCGCGATTGCTAGATCCATTAATCTTAGGTGATGAGCACTATACAGTTGCAACTGATGTTCAACAAATTTTACAGCGCTATAAATCTCTTCAGGATATCATAGCGATTCTAGGAATGGATGAGCTATCAGAAGATGATAAACTAACTGTTACTCGAGCTCGTAAAATTGAACGTTTCTTATCTCAACCATTTGATGTTGCTAAAGTATTTACAGGTTCTGATGGAGTTCAGGTTCCATTAGAAGATACAATTGCATCATTTAAAGCAGTTGTTGCAGGTGATTATGATCACTTACCTGAAGCTGCTTTCTATATGGTAGGCGGTATTGCTGATGTTATTGCAAAAGCAGAGAAAATGGCGGCTGAAGCTGCTTAATTGAAAGGGTCATTAATATGGCTACGATCCAATTTGACTTAGTGTCACCTGAGAGAAAGCTAGCATCACTAGATGCTTCTGAAATTCAAATACCAGGATCAGATGGTGATTTTACTGCAATGGCTGAACATGCGCCAATAATAACAACACTTAGACCAGGGTTGTTATCTGTTAAAGTTGGTAACGATGTCATGGAATATATTGTAACAGGTGGTTTTGTTGAAATTTCAGCTACAAATGCTTCTGTACTTGCAGAACAAGCATTGCCAAGGAACGAAGTGGATACTGCTGTAATTGAAGGTCTCATAGAAAATGCTACTGCCGTACTAAAAGATGTTGCTGCAGAAGGTAAGGATGATGCAGATAAACGTTTAGCTGATACTAAAGCTTTACTAGATTTGATCTAATAATAAATTATGTAAAAAAGCTCCTTTTAATAGGGGCTTTTTTTATCTTTTTTCAAACAATTGAAATTTTAATAAGTACCTTGGTACAAAGGACCCAATGTTTCTTCATCAAATAAAGATGATACAGAGGTACCATTTGCTATATTCAATGTTGCTTGAGCCAACATAGGTGCTAGTGGAACGGTTCTAATTTTATTACATGACGCAGCTTCTGGGCTAACTTCTATACTATCTGTTATCACTAGATGTTTCATAACTGATTTTGAAATACGATCAATAGCTGGACCAGATAAGACCCCATGAGTTATATAAGAGTGTACTTCTGTTGCACCCGCATCTATTAAAGTTTCGGCTGCTTTACAAAGTGTACCAGCTGTATCACAGATATCATCCACAATTATACATCTGCGACCTTCAACATTACCGATGACAGTCATTTCTGATATTTCACCAGGTTTATTACGGCGTTTATCTACAATTGCTAATCCAGCACCAATTCTTTTTGCTAACTCTCTTGCACGTGCAACTCCACCTACATCAGGTGATATAACTGTAACATCTGACATGTCTTTAAAATGATGTAATACATCTAGTGCAAAAACAGGAGCAGCGTATAGATTATCAACAGGAATATCAAAAAATCCCTGTATTTGTGCCGCATGGAGGTCGACTGTTAATATTCTTTCTATTCCAGCTTGAGTCAACAAATTAGCTACTAGTTTAGCAGATATAGGTGTCCTAGCTTTTGTTCTTCGATCTTGGCGAGCATATCCAAAATATGGAATTACAGCAGTTATTCGTGCTGCTGATGACCGTCTTAGTGCATCAGCCATAATTAGAAGTTCCATCAAATTATCATTAGCTGGATTTGATGTAGATTGAATAATAAACATATCTTCACCACGGACATTTTCGTATACTTCTACAAAAATCTCACCATCATTAAATCGTTCTACTCTAGTGTCTATTAATTTGACTGGTTGACCTCGATGAAGTGACATCCTGGTAGCTATATTTTTTGCCAATTGAATGTTGGAATTTCCAGTAATTAACTTTGGTTCGATGAGTGTGCTCATATTAGTTTCCTTGGCAAAAATCAGTCAATTTAATAGATTCTATTCTTATTCTCAAATAACATTACTAATCTGTTTTGCCTAGGTCTTATGCTATGAATAGGTCTTATAGTATGATATTAATTTTTTATAAATTTTTGGAGATCCTAATGATAACTATCGATTACTACATGTTTACTCTTTCACCATTCACTTATTTGGCAGGTGATAGATTAGAAAAAATAGCTGACCGTTATGGTGCTAAAATTAACTATAAACCATTTAATTTGATGCAAGTATTCGAAAAAACTGGAGGTACACCACCTAAAGATCGCCACATTTCTCGTCAGATATATCGTGCTCAGGAAATACGTCGGGTTGCAGATCATAACGAAATGAAAGTTACAGAAAAACCAGTATATTGGCCTACTAATCCAGCACCAAGTTGTTATGCAATTATAGCAGCTCAAGAGGCAGGTGGAGGCGATATTGGTGGTTTATGTCAAACTATTTTAAAATCTTGTTGGTTAGAAGATAAAGATATAGCTGATGATAGCATTTTAAAAGATGCGCTTACTTTAAATGGCTTCGATAAATCACTCACAGATAGTGGATTATTGCAAGGCGCTGAGGTGTTCTCACGTAATACTGAAGATGCAGTTAATGCAAATGTTTTTGGTTCACCGTCTTATGTAGTAGGTGAACAAGTATTCTTTGGACAGGATCGATTAGAATACCTTGATAATTACTTATCTAAAATTAATTAAATGATTTAACAAGTTGGTCTATTTCTAAATCTGATGTGGACCAACTACATGCTAATCTAATTTTTATATCACTTGATGATGTTTTAGATGATTTTATCTGTGGCTCCCAAAAATTATATTTAGCACCTCTAGCAATTAATTTATCATGCATACTTTTTGTAATTGTTGCAAAGATTAAGTTTCCTTGGGGTGGGTGTATTATTTCTATACCAGTTACATCTTGCAATTTTTTAAGGAGTTTTTGGCATGAATTGTTAGCTTTTTTTGCTAAATCAATCCATAAATCACCATCTAGATAGCCTTCCATTTGGGCTGATAGAAACCTATGTTTTGAAAAAAGATGTCCACCACGTTTTCTACGTAGTTCAAACTCCCAAGCTAATTCTTGATTAAAAAAAATAACAGCTTCAACTCCCATACAACCATTTTTTGTTCCACCAAAAGAAACAACATCAATACCAGACTTCCATGTTAATTCTGCAGGCGAACAATCAAGGGCTATCATTGCATTTGCGAACCGTGCCCCATCTAAGTGAGTTTTTAACCCATTAATTTTAGCAATCTCTGTTAGCTTTTGCATTTCATCTAAAGAATAAATAGTACCAAACTCTGTTACATTAGTAATAGATAATGAACCGTTTTGAATGTTATGAACTTCTTTTTGGTAGTAGTATTTTATAGCTTCATTTAATTTATAAGGGCACATTTTTGCATTTGGCCCATCAATTAAAGTAAGCTTGGCACCATTAGTATAAAATTCTGGAGCGCCACATTCATCTTCTTCTATATGGGAATTTTTGTGACAGAAAATTGTTTCCCAAGGTTTTGTAATTGTAGCAAGAGCAAGGGAATTTGCTGCTGTTCCTGTTGCTACTAAATACACAGAGGCATTAGGGGCTTCAAATAATGTGCGTATCTTTTTGGTAATATTAAACATTGCTTCTTCATTACCATATCCTGAAGTATATCCATTATTTGCATTAACTAATGCATTTAATATATTTGGATGAGCAGGTGAACTATTATCTGAGCCAAAAAACATTAACCTAGGTCCTGTATTATGTAATTTTCAAGATCTGCTTCATCAATATCGTATTCTGGAACAGTTTTGTTTTTGAAAGAATTATTTGTAATGTGAGCAGAATTTGGATTTCCTGTAATCAAGGGATGCCATTCCATTAGTGGTTGGCCCTCAAATATTCTTTTATATCCACACGTACTTGGCATCCAATATGCAATTCGTTCGATGTTTTCTGGAGTAAGAACAACACATCCAGATACCATTTGTTTACGCAAAGCATAATTCTGGCAGAGACAAGTATTATCATCAAATAATCTACAAGCAACGTTTGTAAATTTTACGTCATTAGTATCCTCATCTTCTAATTTTAAGAGACAACATTTACCACAGCCATCACAAAGCGCTTCCCATTCAAGCTTATTCATTTCTGTCATATCTATTTCTTTCCAAAAATTTGGACGTATAGATTGTGTTGTATTTAAATTCTTCATATTCTCTAGTGAACATGAACTTAACCAAAAGAAAAGCACGAATTGAAAGAAACTGACTTATATAATCCCATAAAAGTATTTTTTGAAGCTAAAGGTTATGAAGTGAAAGCTGAGGTAACAGACTGTGATGTTGTAGCATTAAAAAAAGATGAAGAGCCTATAATCATTGAATTAAAAAAAAGTTTGTCATTTGATTTTTTGATTCAGGGTATTGATAGGCAGGGTATTTCAGACAATGTTTACTTGGCTTTCCCTCATGGCAATGGAAATATTTTCAAAAAGCGCATCAAGGGAGCTGTGAAGCTTTGTAAGAGATTAGGATTGGGGTTGATAAGTGTTAGGTTACATGAACAAATGATAATAGTTCATTGTGATCCTGAAGAATATAGGCCTCGTAAAGTCAAGAAAAGAAAAATAGGTTTATTGAATGAATTCCATAACCGTTTAGGTGACCCAAACGTGGGTGGGCAATCTGGGAAAAAAATTATTACTGCTTATAGGCAGGATGTATTGCGCATACTTAAGTATATTGAGCTAAACGGAGCAATTAGCCCTAAAGATATCATTAAAGATTTGAACATTAAAAAAGCACCTTCAATTCTACAACTTAATTACTATGGTTGGTTTGAAAGGGTTGACCGGGGTGTTTACTCTATTTCAGTTTTGGGAAAAAAAGCGGTAAATGATAATGCCAATTATTTAAAAGAATTGTGATATTATAAATACAAACTATTAAGAGTTTTTTTAGCAATTTCACAATCTAGATCCATTTGAACTATTAAAGTTTCAAGAGTATCAAATTTTAATTCAGGACGTTGATAATTTACTAGTGCCACGGAAATATTTGCTCCGTAAATATCAGCATGAAAATCAAATAAAAATACTTCTAAATTAGGTTTATAAACACCAAAAGTAGGTCTTTCTCCAATTGAGGCTGCTCCAAAATAACGACCTTGAGACGGCCCATCTAGTATATCAACTGTCACTGCATAGACTCCATATTTTGGTGGGTGAAGCCCATCTATTGATAAGTTTGCTGTGGGGTAGCCTAATTCACGCCCTCTTTGGTGACCTTGAATAACTTGCCCTTCAATGCGGTGTAGGTGGCCAAGCATTCGTGCGGCATTTTCAGGTCTGCCTTCTGATAGTGCGTTTCGAATTGCTGTTGATGAAAAAACCTGGTCATTATCTTTTAACAATTCAGCAATAGTGACCTTGAAACCAAATTCTTCTCCAAAATTTATAAGATCAGAAGCTGTGCCGGTCCTACCTTTACCAAAACAAAAATCAGCACCTACAATTACATGTGTTAAGCCTAAGGCTTTGTAAATAACGTCACGCGCAAACTCACGTGCGCTCAAAGCCGATAAAGCAGCATTAAAGTTGAGTTGATACAAGCGTTCTACGCCCAATTTTTCTAGTCGGTTTGCTTTGGCATCAGCGCTCATTAATCTAAAAGCAGCAGACTTTGGCGAAAAATATTCACGTGGGTGAGGTTCGAAGGTAAGGGTACCAACATGAGAATTACTATCTTTTGCTATTTTGCGAACTAAATCTAAAGCAGCCTGGTGGCCAAGATGTACACCATCAAAGTTTCCTATTGCAGCAACAGCCCCACGATCCTCGGCAGCTATAAATTGATAATCTCTAATTATACGCATGTGAAATACTCTTGTTTATCGCAAATGACCTATTGAATAGGTTGGAGTCAATTGGGACGTAGCTAAAAATTTTCCTAATTTCAATGGGTCGGGTTGCTTAAATGTATTTGTTTCTTCTGCCGCTAGGCCTCCAGTAACAAATAAACAGTCAATATTTTCCATAATAGCCCCATGAATATCTGTATGTATACCATCTCCAATACACAAAATCTTTGTATCAGGAATATTCCGCCCTGCAATATTGTTTAATCTAATTCTCGCAAGGTCATAAATAGGAGAGTGTGGTTTTCCATAATTATCTGCTATGCCGCCCATATCATTATAGGCCTTAGCAATTGCACCAGCGCAATAAATTCTATGTGTTCCTCTATCTACTTGAATATCTGGGTTGGCGCATAACATTTTTAAACCGCGCTTTTTTGCTTCAACTAATTGATTAGTATAATCTGATGGTGTTTCTAAGTCATCATCAAATAAACCAGTACATACTATACCTTCTGCGTTATTGAATGGCACAAGATCTATTTGGGTTTCTTTTTCAAATTTCTCTTGCTTTAAATTATGAAAAAATATTTCATCTCTACTGGGACCAATATGGTATATTTTTTTCCCATATATACCTGAAGTCAAGGCTTTACGTGATGCATCACCACTTGCCGTAATACCTTGATATATACCTCGAGGAACTCCAATTTTATCTAATTGTATATAAACGTCAGAAGATGGGCGAGGCGAATTAGTTAATAAGTGAACTATTCCACCAGATTTTGTATAGCTTTCTAGTGCAAAAATTGCTTCTTCAAATGGTTCAATTCCATTGTGTAAGCAGCCCCATAGGTCGCAAAATATAGCATCATAATTTGTTGAAATTTCTGAAAGTTTATTAATGATATTTTTCATATCGCCCACCTATCAGGTTATATAATAAATAGGAACATCAAACGTTAATGTTAGGTATTGACTAGGTCAAAAACTATGCTTAAGTAAACTTCATTAGCACTCGGCGGAGGTGAGTGCTAATGTCGTTAAACCTCCGCGTTATATTTTAAATGGAGCAATCTTCATGGCATTTACACCATTGCACGATCGCGTTTTAGTTCGTCGTATAGAAGGCGAAGAGAAAACAGCAGGCGGCCTGATCATACCAGAATCAGCCAAAGAAAAACCAGCAGAAGGCGAAATTATCTCAGCAGGCGAAGGCGCTCGCAAAGATAACGGTGAATTGATACCTATGGCAGTCAAAGCTGGTGATAAAGTTTTGTTTGGCAAGTGGTCAGGCACAGAAGTAACGATTGATGGTGAAGAACTATTAATCATGAAAGAATCAGACATACTTGGTCTGCTTTAATTACAACAAGAATTTAGGAGCATAAATTATGCCAGCAAAAGACGTAAAATTCGGCACAGATGCACGTAATCTGATGCTAGAGGGTGTAAATATCCTCGCAGACGCAGTTAAAGTAACATTAGGACCAAAAGGTCGTAACGTTATTTTAGATAAATCATTTGGTTCGCCACGTATAACAAAAGATGGTGTATCTGTAGCTAAAGAGATTGAACTAGACGATAAGTTCATGAATATGGGCGCTCAGATGGTTAAGGAAGTTGCTTCCAAAACTAATGACACTGCAGGTGACGGCACAACAACTGCTACAGTTTTAGCTCAAGCGATAGTTCGTGAAGGTTTAAAATCAGTAGCCGCGGGTATGAACCCAATGGACCTGAAGCGTGGTATTGATACTGCAGTTTCAACAGTTGTTGCTTCAATAAGAGAAATGGCTCGAGAAGTAAAAGATAGTGCTGAAGTTGCACAAGTTGGAACTATTTCTGCAAACGGCGAAAGCGCAATTGGTAACCAAATTGCTGATGCAATGCAAAAAGTTGGCAATGAAGGTGTTATTACTGTTGAAGAAAATAAAGGCCTAGAAACTGAAACTGACGTTGTAGAAGGCATGCAGTTTGATCGTGGTTATTTATCGCCATATTTTGTAACAAATTCAGACAAAATGACAGTTGATCTTGAAGATTGTTTAATCTTATTGCATGAGAAAAAACTATCATCGTTACAGCCTATGGTTCCTTTATTGGAAACTGTAATCCAATCTGGCAAACCATTGATGATTATTGCTGAAGATGTTGAAGGTGAAGCGCTTGCTACTTTAGTAGTAAACAAATTACGTGGTGGATTAAAGATTTCTGCAGTAAAAGCTCCAGGATTTGGTGATCGCCGCAAGGCAATGTTGCAAGATATTGCAGTTTTAACTGGTGGACAAGTTATCTCTGAAGATCTGGGTATGAAGCTAGAGTCTGTAACAATGGACATGCTAGGTACAGCTAAGAAAGTAGCTATTACTAAAGATGAAACTACAATCATTGATGGTGCTGGTGAAAAAGCTGAAATTAAAGCTCGTGTATCACAAATTAAACAGCAGATAGCTGAAACAACTTCAGATTATGACAAAGAAAAATTACAAGAACGTCTTGCTAAATTAGCTGGCGGTGTTGCAGTAATTCGTGTTGGTGGCGCTACGGAAACAGAAGTTAAAGAGCGTAAAGATCGTGTTGATGACGCGCTAAATGCTACACGTGCAGCTGTTCAAGAAGGTGTAGTTGTTGGTGGTGGAGTTGCATTTGTACAAGCTGCTAAAGCATTAGCAAATGTAAAAGGTGAAAACTCTGATCAAGAAGCTGGTGTTGGAATTGTTCGCCGCGCTCTAGAAGCTCCATTACGTCAAATCGCTGAAAATGCAGGTGTTGATGGTGCGGTAGTTGCAGGAAAAGTTCGTGAGAGCGATGACGTCACATTTGGATTTAATGCTCAAACTGAAGAATATGGTGACATGTTTGGATTTGGAGTAATTGATCCAGCTAAAGTAACACGTACTGCTTTAGAAGATGCTGCATCAATTGCTGGCCTATTGATAACAACAGAAGCAATGGTTGCAGAACGACCAGCTCCTTCTGGTTCTGCTGGTGGCGGAATGCCTGACATGGGCGGAATGGGTGGAATGGGCGGAATGATGTAATAAATTCGCTACGCGAATTTATTACAAAAGCCAATTCTGAATAAAAATTTAAAGGGTCACTAAAAAATGTGGCCCTTTTTTATCTATTTAGTTTAATACTAAACCAAATAATTGAAATGTTAATATTTTAATTTTTAATCTTATTAATATGGCCCATTTTTCGACCATCTTTGGCTTCAGATTTTCCGTATAAGTGAATGCCAATATTTGAATCTTTTGACAATTTATCAACATCTAAAACTTCTTTTCCTATGAGATTTGTCATAAGAATATCAGAATGTCGCTTGCCATCTCCGAGTGGCCAACCCGAAACAGCTCTAATATGTTGTTCAAACTGATCAATAACACATCCATTTTGTGTCCAGTGACCAGAATTATGTACTCGAGGAGCAATTTCATTAATTAATAAACCATTCTTTGTTACAAATAATTCAACACCCATTACACCAACATAATTAAGTGCATTTAAAATTTTTCCAGTAAGAAGAACTGCATCTATATTTTCTGATTGTGTAATATTAGCAGGCAGAGATGTGGTATGAAGTATTCCATCACGATGTAAATTTTCACCTGGATCGTAGCATACAACTTCTCCATTTTGGCTACGAGCTCCTATTACAGAAATTTCTTTTGTAAAATTTACTAAACCCTCCAAGACACATGGGGATTTTCCCAATTCAGACCATGCCACACTCAATTCAGCGGCATTATTTATTTTGTATTGTCCTTTACCATCATATCCAAAGCGTCGTGTCTTTAGAATAGAGGGAAAACCAACTGCTTTAATTGCTAAAATAAGGTCTTTTTCTGTCTCTACATTGGCATATGGTGCAACTTTCAAATTTAATTCTGAAAGAAATTCTTTTTCTTTTAGTCTATCTTGACTAGTTGCTAGAGCATTTCGTGCCGGTAGAACATCGCAGATAGCTTCAACAGCATTTAATGCATCCGCAGGAATGTTTTCAAATTCAAACGTGATAACGTCCACTGACTTTGCAAATTTTGATAAAGCATTATTATCTTCATACGATGCTGTGGTTAATTGATCTGATACATGACTTGCTGGAGGGTTTTTTTCGGGTTCAAATATGTGGGTTTTAAAACCCATTCTACTTGCTGCAATAGCAAGCATTCGTCCTAACTGTCCACCGCCTAAAATCCCAATAACTGCGCCTTGTTTTAGTGGATCAACCATTTGTAGGTTCATCCGCGATAGAATCAGAAAGCTTTAAGCGCCAATTATCAAGTTTTAATGCTAAATCTGGATCGTTTAGGGATAATATTGCTGCAGCCATAAGTGCAGCGTTGACTGCGCCAGCACTCCCTATAGCCATGGTTCCCACTGGGTATCCTTTTGGCATTTGAACAATAGAATATAAGCTATCTAAACCGTTTAGTGCTTTAGTCTGTATTGGGACACCGAGCACAGGTACTCGAGTTTTGGATGCCATCATCCCGGGTAAATGTGCAGCTCCACCGGCACCTGCAATTATAATTTGTAAGCCTCTATCTACAGCTGATTTTCCATAATTCCACAATCTATCAGGTGTTCGGTGAGCCGAAACGATTTTTTTTTCATATTTTATGCCCAAATCGTCTAATACATTTGCAGCTTCTTGCATGGTAGGCCAGTCAGATTGTGACCCCATAATGATTCCAATTTTAATTTGTGACATAAACTTATCGCTTTCAACTACTGAAGAAAGTTCTGATATAACCTAAATCTAATACTTTAGGCAATAATATCTGGCGTAAGTTTGTCTTCAATTCGTGCTATTTTATCTTTTAATGCTAATTTATTTCTTTTTAAGCGTGTTATTGAAAGCAAATCTGAGTTTATTATTTTTTGAAGAGCTTCAATTGCAGAATCCAAATCTCTGTGTTTCTGTTTCAAATGAATTAATTCTATTTTTAAAATTTCATTATAGGACATTTCAGAAGTAATTCTCATTTTATGCCCATCATTTTATATGTGTTTATTGTAACTTACTCAGATTTTATATTATTTTATCTCAATTCGCTTGAGATTTTCAATTAGAATCATCATATTAATGGTAGGTCGCCACCATGGGGCCAAAACAGTCGCTTAAAAAGGGCTTTATAATGACAAAAATATCATTTGCATCTCACCCATTTCTTCTGGGATTTGAACAACTGGACCGGTTGGTTGAAAGAACTGCCAAGTCGGGCAATGAAGGATATCCACCTTATAATATTGAGCAAAGTTCATCAACTGCATATAGGATCACACTTGCAGTAGCAGGTTTTTCTGATGATGATTTGTCTATTACGCTTGAAGATAGTCAATTAGTAATCCGAGGACGCCAAGTTGACAATAGTGAAGGTCAAGTATTCCTACATCATGGTATTGCTGCGCGCCAATTCCAAAGAAGTTTTGTACTAGCTGATGGGGTCGAAGTGGCTGGTGCTAATTTGGAAAATGGTTTATTACATGTGGATCTTCAAAGATCAGTTCCAAACGCAATAGTTCAAAATATTGAAATAAATAAAAAGTAGGACTTAGTTATGACACCGTTATATGAAAAAATGGGATTACCAAGTAACATTGTTTATATACGTTCTATTAAGCATGATGAACTTCCATCAGAAATATTAGAAAATATTGATGAATCAATACCATTATTTGCAGTATATGCTGAAGACGGACAACAAATAGCACTCGTTGAAGACCAACAGGTAGCTTTTGAACTCGCACAAGAACATAAATTTTCACTGCATTCAGTTCATTAATTTAAAAGTTCCTATGCTTTTATAAGCCCCATACTCTCCAGTTTAAGAAGTACTTGGTGCGCACAGTTGTCTACATCAACATTTTCTGTTTCAAGGCTAAGTTCTGGGCAGATTGGCACGTCATAAGGATCTGAAATACCAGTAAATTCTTTAATTTTGCCTTCTCGTGCAAGCTTATATAATCCTTTACGATCTCGTCTTTCACACTCTTCAATCGATGTAGCTACATGGATTTCAATAAATGCACCAAACTGTTCAATATCTTCCCTTATAGCAGATCGAGTGCTCGCATAAGGAGCAATAGGTGCGCAAATAGCTATTCCACCATTTTTTGTTATTTCAGAAGCAACGTACCCTATTCGTCTAATGTTTAAATCACGATGCTCTTTTGAAAAACCTAATTCAGAAGATAAATTTTTACGCACAACGTCACCGTCTAATAAAGTTACGGGTCTTCCACCCAATTCCATTAGCTTTATCATAAGAGCGTTTGCTATTGTTGATTTTCCTGAGCCTGATAGCCCCGTAAATAATACTGTAAAGCCTTGTTTTGATCGTGGAGGCTTGGATTTACGTAATTCTTTTACAACTGATGGGAATGAAAACCACTCCGGTATATCTAGACCTTCAGATAAGCGGCGACGAAGCTCGGTTCCAGATATGTTTAATACTGTAACCTTATCTTGATCTTTAATTTCTTCTAAAGGTTCGTATTGAGCACGTTCCT
>Ga0209199_1000248_pt1 | contig 84486 bp, 73 predicted proteins | sample COGITO_mtgs_1105_7_FD_184805 | JGI IMG/M metagenome (GOLD analysis project Ga0209199, IMG submission 184805) | Pelagic marine microbial communities from North Sea - COGITO_mtgs_110523 (SPAdes) (version 2) | ecosystem: Environmental > Aquatic > Marine > Epipelagic ... | reverse complement strand
CCAATATTTGGGACAGATATAATAAATATCTCCATTAATGGTGGTTGGTCTACCCTCAATCTTAATCGCATTTGAATATCCGATCCCCTCACCATATTCGGGATTATTCTTTATCTCGTTCAATTCTTTTTCAGTTAAAGCCACTGGATGACGTGAATAATTTGCTGAACATGCTCTCGCATATGTTCCTTTCAATTCACCCTTTTTAGAGTGATGTGATTTTCCAGTCGTAAACTTGAATAATTCATTGTCATATTTGGTGTTTTTAGTCAAACGATTCAAATAATAACTTCTCAAATCATATCCACCACCTCTCATTTCTTCAGAATATCCACCAAATGATTCATCATCGTCATCGCTATCCAATTCATCAAGCAAACCCATATCCATACTATCAGAACTTCCCGAATCTTCAATAGATGGGGATTCATTTGATGGCGAAAGAACTGGTTCTTCTTTTTCAGATTCTGGAACACTATAAACAAGTATATCTTCATCGGAAAAATCTAATCCTTCATCTTTTTTTTTCATCAATGATAATGTGTCTTTTTTCTTCTCAATATACTGCAGATAACAACCCATTAATGTGTTCAATAAATGAGTTATTCTTATCATTTCTCTTTTACTAGAACATCCACCAATACTAACCCTAATATGAGAGCTTCTGAATCCCTCCATAAAGATATCTACTCCTTCTTGGAAGTTTTTATATCCTTTATTATTCATTTGTTTCCATATTTCATAATTCTCTAAAGCATCTTCATCCAGAATATTGAAATTATCTGCTATTCTCCGTATTATTTCTTCTTTTTTATCTGTTTCTTGAACAATTTTTGAAATTAGTTGGAGTTTACTAGCAACACTATTATACTCATTTACTCGTTTGTAAATAACATGTATTTTTGAATCACTGACATTATCTATTCTTAAAAAGACCGATAAATTATCTATCATCTTTTCCAACACTTTCAAATCAAAGTTTTTTATATCATACTCTATTTCATAGTTCATAAGGGTTACAGAACTCTTTAATGTTTCGAAATTATCAGATATCAATTTTATATTTTCATCCAATCCAAAATATATCTTCTGTGATATTATCTTATTGTCAACAAAATTATTCATATCATTAATTATTTTACAATGATCTATTTCGTCAACTATAAATGATTGAATTATTATTTTTATTTCACCTTTATCATTTATATTTAGTTCAATGAATAATTTATCTTTATAAAATATCAAAGATATTGATCTTCTCAGGTCTAAATATCTAACCGGAAGATTAGATAATGATATAATTGTCCCCTTTGTCAAACGAATAAAATCGCTCTCAGATAAAGGATTATCAGGGTAATTCTTGTCTTTTATTTCACTCTTCAATATTTTATAATGTGAATCATCATAACTCTCCATCATCATCTTAGAAAAAAGTAAAGTATATCCATTATATTTTTCCAATTTTATATCTGTAAATATTTGACCAATATTTACAGAGTTCTCCTTCTCGGGTTTATTGTCCAATATGAATATGTTCATAAATATATTTTGAGGTATGATTATTTTATTATAAGAGTATACCTTTTCCAATATTTTCTCATTATTCTTTACTATTTTAGAGACAAGTTTGACCCTTTTAGTCAACGTTTTATCTTTTTTTTCCACGATCATCTTTTCAGATAATCCAGGCCAGTATACTCTAATCTTACCATTTATAAACGTATTATAGTTTATAACACCCTTCCATTTATCTTTACTAATATTTTTAATATCATTTGCTGCTAAATAATCTTGTAATGTTGTGTAATATATACGATTATGATGTATATAAATATTCTCTAAAGTTTTATGCATATCATAGTTTTTGACATTTATAACTGGTGTCCCGTCCGCATCTACACATTCGTTTATATATTCATCATCTTTTAAACTATATAAGTCTCTCAATGTTTCTATTTCTTCATATATGTATCCTAAAAGATTGTAATTATTTTTATCATCAAAATACCATACATGAATAAACTCGTGGGGAATTTTTTCTTTTGAAGATATTTTGTAATATATTTCCTGTATGCTATCATCTTCATATAACATAATATCTCCATTTGAGTGTTTCCCATCTTTTACACAATATATTTCATAAATATTAGGATAGTATTCTTCTATTAGTTTTTTAGACATCTATAGATTATCTTATAAAATAAATAAGAGTTTAGTCCAAGATTAGGGGCGTACTATTTATTATCAATCCACAATAATCTTCTGGTTCATCTTTGTAATTGACGGGTCTATATATTCCCAAACTTATCGCTTTCTCTAATAAAAACTTCATATTATCCCAAAATTTCTGTGTATGCCCTATTTCCTCTGTCATTATGTGTGATAATTCGTGTATAGCTACAAACATCACTATGTTCATATCTAAAAACTCATCTGTTTTAGCATTTCTAAGACACAGTGATAATTGTTCACCTTTATTGACAGAATATGCTTTATATCTCCCATTTGGACCATTTTCAGTAATGTTATTGGGATCAAAATAAGTTTTCAACTGTTCTACCCCGTGTCTTTCATTTACTTTTACACTCTCAACTAATTTTGTTAAATCTCTATTAATCTTCGATAACATATCTGCAGCCCGTTGTTTATCTGGTATTTTGCGAACCATATAATCTTTGTTATCTAGAGTAGACTTTACCATAGTATAGTTACGATTATGTGTTGTAACATTATATATTATCGCAAAAATTAAAACAGAAAAAACTATACTGAAAAAGTTTTTCATTTGTATCTTATATATATCTTAATTAGATATAAATATATTCAGTGTCTTTGTCCCGAAATTTGATTTTATAATTAAAGGATTATTTACTATATATATAGCAATATACTATGACTAATTTTCAAATCCTAGATATTCAAAGTGATGATATTATGAGTGATGATGAAGGTTCTAAAGAGTTTATTATCACTCTTTATGGAAGAACTAATGATGATAAAAAAGTTGTATACTGTTTGAAAGGATTTTATCCTTACTTTTACATCAAGGTCCCTAGTAATTGGTTGATTTCTAAATCAGTCATGTTCTCTAAAATGGAGAGACTTATTAAAGGTGAGGGCAATACATATGAATATTACTTTGAGAACTATATTAAAAGTTCTTGGAATCACGACCCAAAAATTGACCTACATTTCGATGAATGTGAAGGAACTAATGCGAGAGATTTTTACGGATTTAGATGTGACGAAAAAGGTGAATCACTCGAATACAGTTTTGTAAAAATTGTTTTCAATTCTTTCAGTGCTATGAATAAATACATTGAAGCAATTAAAGAAATGTATAGCAAGATCTCAAGAAAGTTTTCAGAGGGGAAAAAAACAGAAATAAGTCGCATAGCCCTTCAATGGTTTGAACAAGAAAAAACTGAGAATTGTGACAGTAATCTCTATGAGGCTAATATTCATCCGACCATTAGATTTATTCACAAACAAAATATAGAACCTTGTGGCTGGGTTTCCATAGATCAAGAAAATATTAATATGTATTATCATAAACTCTTTTCTTCTCACGATGCATATGAAGTTTCTTATCAGAAAGTAAAACCTCTTGAAAGGAATGATATTCACGGATTTAAGATAGCATCATTTGATTTAGAGTGCGATAGTTCACACGGTGATTTCCCTGTCGCTAAAAAGGATTGTAAGAAACTCGCCAATGATCTTTATGATAATGCTATGGGGTTTGTTGATGCTCAGTTTGATCAAGGTTCAGATGAAGAAGTTGAAGATATTGGAGCAGTAAATAAAATAACATTACTTATCGATACATCTTTAGATAAAACTGATGAAAACTCTATAGGTTCTCTCCATACCAAACAAGCAATATCTAAAGAAACACGAGAGAATGCTTCAAGAGAACTTATCAAAAATGATACTGTCAGAAATAACCTAAAATCCAAGGATAAGAAACTGAGAGATAAAACTATCAATCTTATGAATGATATTCTTAACAAATATCTTATTAACAAGGGTAATTATGTTCTCCCCGATAAGATTATTCAGATTGGGACAGTTATTCAAAAATATGGAGAGACTTATCCGGAACGCAGACATATCTTGGTTATAGGTCCCAGTGATGACACACCCAAAGATGAAATATGCGAAGATATACCCGAGGTTCAAAATCCCGTAATAGAAGTTGTCCCATGTGAGTCAGAGCTAGAGTTACTCCTTGAATGGTCCAAGTTTATCAAAGATGCTGATCCTGATTTTATCACGGGTTACAACATCTTCGGTTTTGATTTTGCATATCTCAATACCAGAATAAAAGAGTTGTGCGATTGTAAATCTAATGGATACTCTCACGGACCCAACTGTCCTGTCAAAAAGTTTTATAATATGGGTAATATTGATAGTCTTGACCCCAATTATAAAGAGCATTTCAGTAAAAAGTGTGGAGAAAAGAAACAGAACCTCAGTTCTTCGGGTTTGGGAGATAACAATTTAAACTATATAACTATGGATGGAAGAATCCTTTATGATCTTCAAAAAGAGATTCAGAAGAGTCATAACTTAGAATCATACAAACTAGATGATGTTGCGTCACATTTCATCAGGGGCAATATCTCATATATAAAATCAATGAAAAATATAACTCTATTATTAACATCAGATATAGGGAATCTTAAAGTTGGTGATTATATCTCTCTCAGATATCATAGTAACATTGGAGAGAAATTATACAATAATGGAGAGAAAATTTATATCAAAGAAATTACTATTCCAGAAGAGGAAGAAGATGATAAGATATATATGATACACGTAACAAGCAAAATAAAATATTGGTCTTCCATTAAGAAGCAGGGTGGTATCTTCAAATATGAGTGGTGTCTTAACAAGGATGATGTATCACCCAAAGATATATTTCATAAACATCAACACGGGACAGCGAGGGACAGAGCCGATATTGCGAAGTATTGTATTCAAGATTGCGAACTTTGTATAAATCTATCACTAAGTCTTGAGATTATTACGAATGGTGTCTCAATGGCTAATGTCTGTTATGTCCCTCTCTCATATATCTATCTTAGGGGTCAAGGGGCGAAGGTGTATTCAATTGTTGTGAAAGAATGTCAGAAACAGGGGGTCATGATTCCCACTCTGAAGCGGCTCACCAAACCCTATGATTACACTAAGTTCTTCTTAGAAAATGGACGAGATGAGACTAAAGAGTTACTCATTATAGAAAGATACTCCGAAAGATATACCCGAAATTACTTGAAATCTAAGAAAGATGAACTAATTGAAGATTTAGAGTATAGTAATGTGGATTTTATATCCGAAATAGAGTTTGTTGATAAATATGATGATCTAAAAGATATTATATCCTATACAGATTATCTTGTCTACGTAATCGAAAATGGAAAAGATAAAAAAGCTCGTGAAAAATATGAAGAAGAGTTGGAACCATATATTAGTGAATATGAAGAGTATAAAGAAAATAAAAAAAATGGTTATGCAAAATATACGGACAGACCTAAAAAACCTAAAGAACCGAGACAACTTCCTTACAAAGAATATCAAATGGAAGATAGACTCGATGAAATAGAAAATCCACCACCTAGAGAAGGGTATGAAGGTGCAATTGTTCTTGAACCTAAACCAGGGATATATCTTGAAGATCCTGTATCAGTCCTGGATTATGCTTCTCTATATCCATCTTCAATCATCGAAAAGAATCTCTCCCACGAGACTCTTATTGAAGATCCAAAATATTTGGAGTATGTAGATCATGAAACGATAGAGTATGATAACTACGAATATGTTGAAAAAGGAAAGAGTATCAAGAAAGTTATTAATGAAGAACAAAAAAAGGTGACATGTTATTTCAAAAAAAAGGAGGAAGGTAAACCGTTGGGTATTATCCCCACTGTACTAAATCATCTTCTAACACAAAGAAAGAGTGCGAAAAAGATGCTCAAAAATGAAACAAACGAGTTTAAGAAAAAAGTGTGGGATGGTTTACAGCTCGCATATAAAGTTACAGCTAATTCTGTTTATGGACAAATGGGAGCAAGAACGAGTCCTATTTACAAGAATAAAATTGCGGCATGCACGACTTCTATCGGTCGTAGCAGGATAGATGATGCTTCAAGAGGGGTCGTTGAGTGGGCAAAAGAGAAGGGTATCCCAGAACCCGAAGTAATCTATGGTGATACAGATTCAGTATTCGTCAAGTTTTCAAGAATGAAAGATGGAAAACTTCTTGAAGGTAAAGAAGCCTTGGAATGGTGTATCAAATGTGGAGATGAAGCGGGTCAGTGGATTACTGATAAAATTATGCATGAACCTCAGGTTTTAGAATATGAAAAAACATTTTATCCCTTCATTCTTATTTCCAAGAAAAGATATATCGGAGATAAATATGAGTTCAATCCTAATAAATGTTCCAGAACATCTATGGGGATCGTTATGAAAAGAAGAGATAATGCTCCAATTGTCAAGCATGTCTTTGGAAACATGATTGAAAAAATTATGGTTGAGAAAGATTTTGATGGAGCTTTAAAGTGGATCCAGAATACTCTTGAAGAAATTAGAGGAGGTAAACTTCATATGAATGAATATATTATCACCAAATCTTTGAGAGGATATTATAAAAATCCGAGTCAAATAGCACATAAAGTTCTTGCCGATCGGATTGCAATCAGAGATCCAGGGAATAAACCAAAAGCAAGTGATCGTATCCCCTTCGTATACTTCAAGCTTCCTAAGAATCTTACTGAAGAAGTTATACAACTTAAGAATGGTAAAACACGTATTAAAAAGAAGAAAGTTCTTCAGGGTGAGAAGATTGAACTTCCAAGTTATGTTATAGAGAAAGGTTTGGAATTAGATTTTGAACATTATATTCAGAATCAGGTTAAAAATCCTGTGAAACAAGTGTTAGAACTTAAGTATTCTGAAGATGATACTGAAAACCTTAAGAAACTCGAAGAATTATTCGCAGAGAATTAAAATATTAATGTATATAAATGAATGGTAGTCTTATGTTTGGTGGTGGTAAGGTAAAAATGGGAGATTTGACAGATGTTCATCCATTCAAGATTTTTTTAGCGATTATTCTTTTTATTACACTTAAGGTTCTCGTTGTACAGTATTCTTACAATTCAGCGGCTCCTGTGTTTATTAAGAACTTTGGAGGAGATTTGAGAGGTTTCAAGATGATCACTTTTGAACAAGCTTTGACTCTCATAATTTTTTTCATGTTCTTGTTTTAATGGATAGAAAATCTTAGATATTATTTTTATTTTATTATAAATCAATTTTGTTGATTTATTATAAAGATTATAGTTAGTAGATGATTAATTAATCATCTTTAATTCATTTAGTTCGATATATCATTTAGTTCGATATATCATTTAGTTCGATATATCATTTAGTTCGAGTATGCTAAGCCACCCATACCAGACATGATACGGAGAACATTGTAGTTCACTGCGAAGATGTTGTAGTTCACAGCCCCCGTGGTCCCGTCTGCCTCTGTGCCGTATGTAGGCGCCACACCGTGCCTCACAATAAGCTTGGCGTTATCAATGCGAGAGAAATTGCAAGTTCCTGACGGTTGATGCTCTTCGGGTTTTAATGCGAAAGAATAAACGAATACAGGCGCAGTCATTGAATCCGTCACATTTCCAGAGCGAGTGGAGTTGGTGGTGTAAACACCCTCTTTTCTCAGTGGGAGATTTGGACCCGGGACAGCACTGTGATAATCATATGGTTGTCTAAGACCAAAATATTCCTGACTTCTCTCAGAGAAACGATCATGTCCATTTAACTGAAGATTAGAGGTAAACTTTGAGGTGCTCGTGGTTGAGTCGCCCCCCATTTTCGGAATCATGCCACTGGAGGTGTTACCCATAGTCCAAATAAGTTCTTTAACGGGATGATTAAAGTTTAGACGAATATTATCAGCCCCGACCGCCGTGACCGAACCTGTTTCAGACTGCTGCTGAACCTGTTCAATAAGATACTCGTGAGAAACCTGTGCGAATCTTCTACGTTCATCAGTGTCGAGGTAAATGTAATCACATAGAACACCAAACTGGGAGGACGTGGTTCCAGCAAACTGGAACTTGAGTTTTACTTCATGATACTGTAGAGCAATCAGGGGAAGTGCAAGACCTGGATTACGGCAGAACCAGAATTGGAGTGGTATCTGTGCCTCTTCAACCCTTCCTGCGGTGCCTAGAACTTCTCCGGTGCCATATCCTGAATCACCCATCATAGTGGATAATTCATAGGCTCGTCCAGCTGGAACAGACAACTCAAACCAAGTGGCTAACCATTCAAGACTGTGACGATCAATTCTTTGACCACCGATCTCAAGCTCAACTTCTTTCAAAGAACTTAAAGCAGGGGTGGCGTCATCTTCGGGGGTGAGGTCATCGCCACTCTCTCCTTTGGGCGAGCTGACATTAACATAGACCTTGTGAACAAGGTCACCATTACGAGATATAGTAACAGTCGCTGACTTGCTATCGCCGGTTATGCTGGAGCCATTTACAGTCTGCTCAATCGTCTCCATTGAGAAGTTAGTGTGTCTGCGATAGACAACCTTAAAAAAAGTAATCTGGGGATTACCCGTAAGATAAATATCCTGAGCGCCATAGGCAACAAGCTGCATTAATCCTCCTCCCATAGTTTTATACTATAGCATAGAAAAAAATTTTGATAAACTAACAAATAAACATATAAACTTAAAGTTTTGATAATGTTTCTATAAAATATGAGTGGAAAAAGAGGATTATCAAACTTAGGCAATACATGTTATATGAACTCAATTTTGCAATGTTTGAGTCATCTTCAAGTATTTAATCCGATAAATCAAGAACTCTTAAAAGAATGCCACAAATATAAAGGAAGAGAATCATTTAACTTAATGAATAAGTGGAATGAACTATTAACTGAACTATGGTCTGATAATAGTGATAGTGATGTGGTAAACCCCCGAGAGTTCTTAAAATGTTTTCTTTTAGAGATTAAAACTAAAGTAAAGTCCTTTGATGGGTTCCATCAAAATGATATAGATGAGTTTTTGAGTATTTTAATGGAGTTTCTTCACAATTCTTTAAAGAAGAGAGTAAATATAACCGTTAATGGGAAACCCAAAAATAAAACAGATGAGATAGCACTAGATTCTATAAGAGTTTGGAAGCATACATTTAAAGATGATTATTCGTATATAATTAAGAAATTTTATTCACAATACTTGATGGTTACAAGTTGTTCGGAGTGTGATTATATTACAACTAATCACGATCCCGTTATGGTATTAACATTACCCATTCCTCAAAATGATTCAACTCTTGTTCAGTGTTTAGATGATTACACTGATATTGATAAATTAGATTGTGATAATTCTTGGAAATGTGATAAATGTCACAAACTAACATCACCAGATAGAAAAATTATGTTATGGAATTGTTCGGATGTTCTTACTATTCTTTTGAAGCGATATGATAACAGACTGCTAAAAAATAATGCTAGGATATCATTCAATGAAATACTTGATATATCAAAATACAATATAAATTACGAAGAAAATTTAAATCTTTATAGTTTATCTGGTATTTCAATACAATCGGGTGGGTTAGAGGGTGGTCATTATTATGCTGTTTGTAAAAATATAAACGATAACAAATGGTATATTTATGATGATAGCAACGTATCTGAATGTTCATTGGATAGAGTCCTTAACGAGAATCCATATTGTTTATTTTATGAGAGAATAAAGAAATAATATTTATATTTTTACCCACCTGTTATCAGATATATTTTTCTTTAAAATATAAAGGAAATCGTCTTCGCCGCGTATAATTATCCCCCTTTCCGTACACTTTGAACACCGACGCTTCCCTGTCCCCTTTTCTATGATTACTTGAGAATCACCACAATCACACTTCTTTTTATTTCGTTTTTTATGTTTAGATTTTTTCTTTGTGGATTTTTTCTTTGATCTTTTCATTTTCGTGAGTTCATCAAAGGGTATGAACCCCCCGTGTTTTTTCATCAACAATCTATACTCTTTACGCATCTATATTTTGATAGAAATTATTTTCATCGTAATCATCTATTTCCTCAATTTGTGCTTCACAAAAATAATATTGTGAAATGAAATCTATTATTTTATCACTGCTTTGATACTTAAAGATCTCTGTTAAATAATAATTATCAATTTCCAAAAACTCTTTAAATATTTCAGAAAAATCTTGAGAATATAATTGGTCGATCCAATCATAATTATCATCAAAGTTTACACTTAAGTATTCATTTTTGTAATAATATTTATAAATATACTCCACAAAATAAACTCTTAAAGATTCATTATCACAAGTTTGAATTAAATCGGTAGAACTTAAATAATTCAATAATTTTCTAAACATATCATCCAAAATATCATTTCTTGTAATATCTGAATCATATTTGACTTTTTCTCTTAACCAAGAACTCATGAATATATCTTTAGTATTTTATTCTTTACAAAGAAAATAATAATGGGGATTTTATGCTTATAATATATTAAAAAACATTTTTCTCCAAAAAATTAATAATTAGTTCTTTCAAGTTATCATGGGTATAATCGTCAGATAAAATGGTCAAATGAGGATAGCCACTCTTGAATACAAATTCATTCTTTTCAGATAAATGATATCTATTCTTAAGATGATCCTCAAAGTTCTCTGGATATGTAGATCTTATTCTTTGTTCTTGCAATTCTTCAGAAATATTTAATTTGATTATGATCCAATTATCTTTTACCAGAGCATCTAATTCATTTTGATATCGGACATCATCCACAATACAATTTTCAAATAATTTAGATTCTTCTATCACGGGTCTCACCCATACAGTAGAATCTATTTCTCTCATCTTGTTCGCAAAATTGATGAGAAGACTTCGGTCTTTCCCCTGCATATTGAATATTTCTTTGGCATATCTTTTTACCGCTCCTCCAAAAGAAAATGTTCTGTAACTACTATCATGTTCTAATATCATTTGAGCAATTGTTGACTTTCCCGAACACATTTTCCCAATAATAGCGATTTTCATATTTAGTTTCAGTTATTATTTATTCATATTTTTTTAAGTTTTTTAAAGAGTTTTAATTATTATCCATTTTAAAAGCAAACTACTTAAAATGAATCTTATAATATAATGTATAGGTCTACCTCCATGCGTGTTATCAAAAGATCCGGTGAATATGAAAACGTATCTTTTGATAAGATCATGAATCGTATTATCTCCCTATCCGTTGATAATCCTCCACTGAATAAGATTAATATTGATTCATCTTTAGTTTCACAAAAAGTTATCCAAGAATTAAGAGATGGTGTTACGACTAAAGAACTGGATGTCCTTAGTTCTCAGGTGTCAATCGCCATGTATTCAAAGCATCCCGATTATGCGAAGCTTGCTAGTCGTATTGTTGTTTCAAATCATCATAAGAATACTATGGATAGTTTTTCCAGTAAAGTGGAGAAAATGTTCGGGGTAGAAAAGCCTCTTATTAATAAAGAGTTTTATGAACTCGTCATGAATAATAGCGTCCTTATTGATTCAAAGATAGATTACAATAAAGATTACAAGTTCGATTATTTTGGTCTTAAAACACTTGAGAAAAGTTATCTTTATAAAATAAAGGGTGAGATAATTGAAAGACCTCAAGATATGATTATGCGTGTCTGTCTGTCAATTCACAGAAATGATATTGATAGAGCATTTGAATCATACGATTATATGTCTGATCTATATTTTACTCACGCAACACCCACACTGTTTAATGCTGGTTCAAATAGAGAACAATTTGCCAGTTGTTTTCTTCTTTCAATGAAAGACGACTCAATTGATGGAATCTACAAAACCCTGAATGATTGTGCTCTTATCTCCCAACACTCGGGGGGTATCGGTCTTCACATACACAACATTAGGGCAAAAGATTCTTATATTGCTGGAACGGCCGGTAAATCTAACGGGATTGTTCCAATGCTAAGAGTATTTAATGATACTGCAAGATATGTTGATCAGGGTGGGGGGAAACGTAACGGTTCATTCGCCATCTATCTTGAACCATGGCACGCAGATATTATGAGTTTTCTTGATCTCAAAAAGAATCATGGTAATGAAGCTGAAAGAGCACGTGATCTTTTTTATGCTTTGTGGATCCCCGATTTATTCATGGAAAAGGTTGTAAGTGATGATATGTGGCATCTTTTCTGTCCAAATGAAACATGTGATCTGAGTAATTATGTGGGTGAAGAGTTTGTATCAAAATATAATGAACTTGTAGAGAGTAAACAATTCAGAGAACAAATACCTGCGAGAAAAGTATGGGCCGCTATTTTAAACTCACAAATAGAAACCGGAACACCCTATCTTCTCTACAAAGATAGTTGTAATAAGAAATCCAATCAACAAAATCTAGGTATTATCAAGTCTTCTAACCTTTGTACGGAAATCATTGAATACTCCGATAAAGACGAAACTGCTGTATGCAATCTGGCTTCAATTGCTCTAAAACATTTTGTGATTCCAAGAGTTACAGAAAATTTAAAGATTAGAATCTTTTCAAAATCATCGTGTATCTATTGCGAAATGGCTAAGAGTCTATGTGAAAGATTAAATATAGATCATGAAGTCGTTGAATATACTAAATATCTTCTATCGGGTGAATATCCTCATGGAGTAACATTCCCCCAGGTAATTATTATGAATAATGAACCGAGTGAACATGTGGGACATCTTGGTGGATATACTGAACTTGAGAGATATCTTTCAGGGACCTTTGATTTTGAGAAACTTGGAGATGTTACAGAAATAATCACAAGGAATCTTAACAACGTAATTGATTATAATTATTATCCTACACCTGAAACAGAAAGATCCAATCTTAGACACAGACCCATTGGTATAGGTGTTCAGGGGCTGGCGAATGTTTTCTTTGAGCTAAATCTACCGTTTGATTCTGAAGAAGCAAAAGAACTAAATGAAAATATCTTTGAAACAATTTATTTTCATGCGATGAAATGTTCTGTAGAACTATCCAAGGAGAGAGAGGTCTATATGAAAAAATACAAGACATGGTCAGACCAACTTAATGCTTGGAAGAGTGGTTCAGACTTCGTGGACAGTAGCGAATTACACCGAGTCAAACAACGATTAGGAACTATTCTCCCAGAAGAGGTTGACCGAGAAGAATATCTTGGTTCTTATAGCTCTTTTATAGGTTCACCTCTCTCAAAGGGTGTCCTTCAATACGATCTATGGAATGAAAAGCAAAATGACAATCGTCACGATTGGTCATCTTTGAAGGAAGATATTGTGCGGTATGGTGCCAGGAATAGTCTTCTCCTTGCTCCCATGCCCACCGCATCTACCGCTCAAATCTTGGGTAATTATGAATGTTTTGAGCCAATCATGTCTAATATTTATTCTAGGCGTGTTATATCCGGTGAGTTCATGGTTATCAATGAATATCTCGTAAATGATCTTATTCACAATGATCTATGGTCAAGAGAAATGAAAGATAAAATCATTGAACATAATGGCTCTATTCAGAATATTACCGAAATACCCAAAGTGTTCAAAGATAAATACAAGACTGTCTGGGAACTTAAACAAAAAGTTATCGTAGATATGGCTGCGTCTAGAGGCAAATATATCTGTCAATCTCAAAGCATGAATCTTTTTTTAGAGAGTCCAAGTGCCAAAACACTCACATCCATGCATGTTTATGCTTGGAGAAAAGGATTAAAAACTGGTATTTATTACCTTAGAACCAGACCAGCATCAAACGCCCTTCAATTCACAGTAGAACCTGAAGTCCCGTGTGAATCGTGTACAGGATAAGGTAAAATCTTTAGATTTATATCTACAATTATATTTAATAATAATGGATGAAAAATACATAATTCTCGATAACCGTTTATCAGGTGATCTGAAAATTAAAACTTTCTCAGGATTTAAAAAAACCGATGTTTTCAAAGCGATGCTAGAAAGCATTGAAAAGGGAAAAATAGAAAATGCTTTGAATTGGTGTACTGAATGTATCGTATCTGGTTATTTTACAGATTTGTTAGACAAATTAGTAGCGTTCTCATGTAAAATCATTCATCTTAACAGTCCAAACTTACCACAATACCTATGTAAAAAGTATAATCATTTTTACAGAATTATTGAAATTGATCTTAAGAAAAAAAAAGAGATTGAAACTCTAATACATTATCGAAATAATCAGTGTGTAAGAAACTTGATATTTGATATTGTTGTTACTCTTACAACTACTCATAAAACAAAACGGTTTGATAAGTATCCTAAAATAAATGAAAAAACTGATTTTTCATATGAAAATATTCAAAAGAGATTAGTCGCCACAGCTAACTTTGTCCCCACCGATATGATAAAGTTCACAGACCCCGATGAAGTAAAGATTATTGTTAATGAAATATTATTTCATTACAAGAATAAAGCATCTGGTTATGAAATTATTTCGTATTGGATCTCTTGGGTTATTCAATGGGAAAGAATAACTAAAAAAAAAAAACTTAAATGGGAAATAGAACCAAGAAATATAAAGGGTATAAAACCGTGTCATTGCAAAGATATAATGTGGCTAATATGGCATACAATTCTATATGAAGCAAACGAACATTCTGAAGATATTAAATTACAAATACACAATCTATATTTTCTTTATAAATCCCATTATTCACCTGGAAAGAGAACTACACGAATACCGATCATTTATCTCGCCGTAGCATATCTAACACATAATAAAATAGATTTCAATATTCCTATCAAGAATAATTTATCTATATTTATTCAAACACAGTCCCAAGTTAACCTTATGTTTTATCTAAAAAAACAAAATGAAATTAACAATTTTGTTCGTGTTGAAAAAGAAAAGGAAAAACATACATCTATTCAGGAAGAAAAATCTAATGACGTTTTTAATATAATAAATCAGATAAGGACTATCAAAAAATAACTATCTTACAAACTGTAATCCCCAACCACCACAATAATTATTAGTTTCATACTTTATACTACTCCCACCGTTTAGCTCTTTTCGGTATCCACCCATCTTTTTATTCACCTTTTTTATCAATGATTTTAATGCTTGAACATTACTATCATCATCTTCTTCATCCCCCCCCCCATCTTCCGATTCATCTTCCGATTCATCTTCCGATTCACTACTAAATGATAATTCATCTCCTAATCCTATCTCTGACACCGAATCGTCGTCATCATTATCTTCATCATCATTATCTTCATCATCATTATCTTCATCATCTTTATCTTCATCATCATTATCTTCATCATCATTATCTTCATCATCATTATCTTCATCATCTTTATCTTCATCATCATTATCTTCATCATCTTTATCTTCATCATCATTATCTTTATCATCTTTATCTTCATCATCTTTATCTTCATCATCTTCATTTTTTTTCATCTTTCTCATATTCTTTAAGTGATTCTTATATGTTTTATCGTCCTTCCATACAATATTTTCTCCATCCCAAGTTCCAACATCTTCTTCCTCATTATCATCCATGACTACATCATCTTCAAAATAATGAATGTATTTTAGACCATCATATATAAGTATTTCTTTATCATCTTCATCTTCTTCTTCATCATCTTCTTTTTCTTTCTTCTCTACTTCTTCTTTATCATTCATCTTAGAAAACTTATCCCTTAAACTCATTAAAATCTTACCATGATGATTATTATTTTCTTTTTTGTTAACACCCCAAAATCCATCTATTCTAAAACCCTTATGAATTAATTTTTTATCCAATGTTTCTACTAAACGTTTTGTCATATCATCGTTTGCTTTGTAGTATGCTTCAGTACATTCTCTCATAATGTCTAATCTTTTATCATTCCAATCATCTCTTATTTTGTAATTATTTTCTTTAAAATATTTTTTACCTCCCAATGTTTTAGCTTCATTCGGTTCTAAATCTTCATCAATAAATAGTTTTTGATACTCTTCTAATTTTTCATCTTTAGGATCTAACTTTTGTGCGTGAAAAGCATGTTCTACAGTAGGATATTTCATACCTTTATATTCAAAACTCTTCGCTTTATTAAATGTTGATAACCATTTAGTATGTTTTGATCTACTGAAATAATATATTACATCATCCTCTTTCTTTTCTTCATCCTTTTCTTCACCTCCTGCTTCTTCATCATCGGCTTCTTCATCAGCAGCTTCTTCATCCTTTTCTTCACCTCCTGCTTCTTCATCATCGGCTTCTTCATCATCAGCTTCTTCATCATCTTCTTTTTCAGCTGCATCATCAAATAATACTTCTTTACTAAGAGATTTTTCCTCACTCTTATCTTTATCAAACCATTCATCTGTTCCACCCGGATACATTATAACATTCATAAAACCGCTCCCATAAATTAAATCAACTAATTTTTCTGCCGATGGACAATCTTCATTCATACAGTATACTATTATAGGTACATCTGAAGTTCGATTTTCTTTATCATCTAAGAACTCTTTTATAGGGGGATACATAACAGGTTTCTTCAACGACCTTTTTATTAGTGATTTAATAATACGATATCTCTGTGCCCTGGTCTTATCCTCTAGTTCTTTATAATAAAGATTTACACTATTTGGTATATGTCTTTTTTCGAACTCTTCAGGTGGTAAAGCATTTATGATAACTTTATTTTTACTCTCAACAATATGTTTCATAACTTCATATGGAAACTTACAGATAACTTCTAATGTTCCAATAGTTTCACTCCAGTTATTATCGCTATCAAGGACACTATAATGAACGTGTCTCGGATAAAGATTACCCTCATCCCTATAAACTTCGGGGCAATTTAAAATCAATTTCGCATTACCTTTTTCATCTGTTTTAATCAATCCCCTATTGTTTTCATTTCCGTAACCATTATATGCGTCTTTCGCATCTTTTACATGACTTAAATCTTTTGTATCCATGGGTTCACTTGCCCAGTAAAAAACCCATCTGTCCCCCTCTTCAATTTTGAGTTCAACTTCTAGTTGAGTATCTTTTATAGGAGGACTCTCTTCTTTCAAAGTATTTTTGTGAGCATTATATTTATCTTCACACGTTAGTGCCCGAGGTAGCATCGTATATATCCCTTCTTCTTTCATCCATTTAGATACGTTATGTTTATTCTTCTTCGAACTACAAGTTAAACATGTCCTTTTTGTTGCCTGCATTATATTTAATCATAGATATTAATCATAGTCTGCATACATATTTTACCATAAAACATCTATATGTCTTTTCAATAATTTCTGACTCTCAACTATTATCTCACTATAGTCTTTGTCCTCTGCAAGTATTCTCACGATATCATCCTCGTCCTTTACACTGATACAGTTCTTACCATCAATAAATACATTTCCTCTTTTGACCCAATCTTCATTCAGAATAAGAATACATCCGTTGTAAATTGCCTCCAGAAATGTATATTGTGACCCTCCACCATCATTCTTTATGGTAGACATATCTATCATGTATTTTGATCCATTCAATATATCTTTACCCTCGTGTATCAATGGATAAGATTTCTTGAATTTTCCCTTCCAATGCTCCGCTATATTTAAATCTTTCAATTTATGATGAATATACAATCTGTTTTCTGCTCCAAAGATTGCGATTTGTTTTTCTTTTGGAAGTTTCATATTGGCTTTTAATAATATATCGGTATTCTTGTCAAAATCTATCCTTGAAATTGATACACACTTTATTTCACTTGATGTATCACCTCTATCATACTCATAAAATGGGTGGATCTTTAACTTTGAGGTAATTTCGTATCCTTTTCTTAAGAACTCGCGAACAGTTTCTCTAATTGTTATGAATCTAAGTTTATCTTTATATTTCAAAATAGGATTATTCTTCGCCTTCAACTCTGTTGGATCATGGATAACAATAGTTGTTCCTTCAGGGAAATGTTCTAAGTATTCATAATAATGTTTATCAATCGCGGTAATAAATAAATTCGGAAGCTTTACTATCTCTTCTATCGACATATTCTGATATTGCACCCCATAACCATAATCTCTTTTATTCTTTTCTGTTCTTTTTCCTATTTTATATAGATCGTAATCATATTTTAATGCCATGTGTGCCGTGAATGTCACCCAACCACCGTATACAGGTTTCGCCATGTAAATCATATTCTTCTTTCCTTCACCATAATTCTCTATAATATCCATATTACAATACTATTTATACTATAGTGGAGAAAACTCTTTACTTCTTTTTACGTGGGCTCTTTTCTTTGGGGGGTTCTAGGGCGTCCTCGGTTATAACTATCTTTTTTTTATTTTTGTCCTCTTGTAATATCTCTTTAGTCTCGTTCTGAAAGGTAGCTTCATTAGATATTTTAGCTTCTTCTGGGACCTTTTTAGGTTTAGAACCAAATAAGAAATCTTTCTCATTTTCATCAATAAGATTCTTCTTGGGTTCTGTTAAATCGTTCTTATCTTCTACTTTTTCTTCTTTCTTATCTTCTACTTTTTCTTCTTTCTTTCCTAATTTTTCTTCTAATTTCTCTGTTTTATTCATTAATTTCATGTCTTTAATAATTATATCTTTTACCTCCAAGGGTTTTTTATCTTCAGAAAACTTGGATCCAATATCAAAAATGACATCTTCTACAATCTTGAACTTTTGTCTTGATTTTAGTACCGAATAGATATCATCATCAAATGTGCTCCCTATTTCACTATAATTCATAGTAAACCTTTCTCTCCTTTCCAGGAATCTTGAATATCCCAAGGCATTTAAAACATTGCTCATATCTACTATGAATATATACATATAATAGATATTTTTATGGAGCAATATCACACTAAAGACAAATTAGAGATAGGAATAGATGAAGCCGGGAGAGGATGTTTCTTTGGTCCCGTCTGTGTTGCCGCTGTGATATGGCCGAATGAAGAACCTGATGAAACCATGAAAATAAGAGACTCAAAGAAACTTACAGAGAAGAACAGAAATATTCTCAGAAAATATATTGAAGATAATGCTATAGCATACTCTGTTAAGTTTATTTACAATGATATCATCGATAAAACTAATATTCTAAAAGCAACAATGAAAGGTATGCACGAATGTATTGACGATATTAGAAAGAATATAGAAGTTGATAGTTTATTGATAGATGGTAATCAGTTTGACATATACATGGACAACAATTTTGAGTGTATAGAACATCATTGTATAGTTGGAGGAGATGATAAATATAAATGTATCGGTGCCGCGAGTATCTTGGCGAAAACATATCACGATGAATACATAAAAGATCTTGTTGAAAAAAATCCCGAATTAGAAAAATATGGATTACTAACAAACAAGGGATATGGAACTAAAGTTCATAGAGATGCTATAAGAGATTATGGATTAACAAAATATCATAGGAAAAGTTTTAAGATATAATTATATTATGTTATGTTATTTTCATTTGAATATTTAAAGCGCAGTATTATCGGGTTCTGGTGAAATATTATGCGTATAACTAATATATAACTTTGAGAATCTTCTAAACTATCTTCTTCCAAAAAGGTGAACCATTCTTTCTAACCTGTAATGTATACGTATACATCTTACCTGAAATACCCAATCCTTCCACCGTAGATGGTGGTGCGTATTTCACTTTTGTCCCGATTGGTTTTTTGAGTATATTGTAATAGTAGGACGCACTCGGTCTTGTTTTATCCTTACGATGTCCTATCACTTCTACTTTCTTAGTTTTTCTTAATTTTCTACCCGTTCTTTTCTTAAACATTAATTCTTTTTGTACCTCTCTTCCAGTTCTAGAATACTGTTTTTTTGTAGGGTCTATAGCTCTACCTCTATTTATCTTAACTCTTTTCTTAGTCATATTCTTCTTTATCTTTTTTTTATCTTTCAAAAAATCTAAAAAGTTCATTATATTACTACGTTTATTTTTATTTCTCTTTGAACTCCCCCTACTTTTAAATGCGCAAGTTTTTTCATGCCCGAGAACACTATCAAAACTTCCTCTATAATCACAATATTCACAAACAAACTGATCTGAAAATAGTTTTATAAAACCATCATAATTCACTTTATCATCTCTTTTTACAGAATCATTATATTCTCTTACAATCGATTCTCTTACATCATAATCTATATCCGTGTGATTATTGTGAAGTTTTTCGCCATCTATTAAATAACTTCTTATCAATTCTAATGATTCCCCATAAGTATCCATAAATAGTGTTACCTCTGTATGAATCTTAGTCCCAACTTCTTCATTAAAAGAATCCCCGCGATAACTTACTTGGGGATGTACGCATGTTATTTTCTTATTTTTACATTTTTTTGTATCTTTTGGATTCTGATATATCTTTTCTATAATTTCACAGGGTATATCCTCTTTTAACTTAAAAACATACAGATATCCATTTCTTTCAAATAATTTCTCATCTGTAATTTTAGACCGGATAATATTTGTTGTAGAATGTTTCTGTTTCATAATCATTTCATATATATACCACACAGCGATCTCCATATCTAATCCAAAGAATGTCATCATATTTCTTTTTTTAGTATTTAACGGATAGTTCTCTGAACCATGATAAAGCAATGTTCCCTTACGTAAATAATAATTATTATCTTTTTTTATCAATAATTTCTTATAATATTTTATCATATCATTCACACCTTCTATAAACTCATCAATATCGTCTCCTTCAAATCTTGTATTGGGATCTTTCTTATAAACCTTTTCCATATTACTTTATTGATGTATTATTACTATTGCGTAGATTATTAATCAAAACTCACCAATATCTCTCCCTGTGAGGGGGATTTTTTCAATTGTTTACAATTATCTGTTTCAATTAATCTATAAAGCTTTATTTTTTTACCATTAATAGATTTATCACTAGAAATCAGAGTATAACCATGAGTTTTTATAAACTGTCTGAGAATAGTTATACATTTTTTTTCATCAATTACATCCAAATATACCCGAGCTTTACACGGGATATAATATTTCCTTAATTCACCCTTGTATTCATCTATCTTTGTTACAGTTTCTAATTCTTGCATATTAAACTTATTAAAAGAGTTTTTATCCTTTATCCCATCTTCAAGACCAAAAAAAGTCAATAATTTGTCTATTATATTTAATTCGGGGACACAACTAAACAATTGATTTTTTGTCATAGTATAATATTAAATATAAAAATATATTATAATCTATACAAATGGATGAACCTTTAAATGTGTGGAATATTATTGATACTTATTTTAGAGATAATATTTATTACAAAACACAACATCATATAGACTCTTTTAATGAGTTTATCTTTTCAAAAAAGAATGGCATTAGACATATAATTAAGAGACAGAATCCGTTACTCATTTACAAAGAAGAAAAAGAAAATTCTTTTCTATATGAAATAAAGATATATTTCGGAGAAACAATTGAAGATGATGCTTCTAGTGTAAATTATGGTCAGATTAAGAAGGTTGATGAGAATATATTTATTTCTTCCCCAAGTGAAGAAAATAATGGACAGGGGAAATATATGTATCCAAATATTGCAAGATTAAAAGGATATACATATGGATCCAATGTATTATGTAACATTGGTGTTATTTTTGTTGATAATGAAAAAAACAAAGTTACCGTTGTCAATCACCCTAAAATTAATTTAGGAATGATTCCCATTATGGTACATTCAAAGATGTGTATACTAAATGGTCTCGATTCAACTCAATTAAAAACTATGGGTGAGTGCCAATACGATCAAGGTGGTTACTTTATAGTAAAGGGTAAAGAAAAGATAGTTATTTCACAAGAGGATAAAGTTGATAACATACTTTACATAAACCCCTCTTCGGATGATGGTGTTCTTTTACAGGGTGCTATAAAGTCTGTATCCAATGAAGGTTATCAATCTTCTAGAACAAACCACATTTATTTAACTGAAACAAAAATAGATCACAGAAAATCTTACACAGTAAACAGACTATTGGTCAGAATACTTGGATTAGAAATAAAAATACCACTATTTATACTTTTGAAAGCATTGGGGATGAAAAATGATAAAGAGATTCTCTCTCATATTATTTACAGAGAAGATAGTCCAGATATAAAGAGTAATATGATGAATATATTACGGTATGCTGTTAAAGATTCTGAACCGATTTATACACAGACATCGGCTCTAATGTTCATGAGTGTAAACACAAAGGGTAAAGAAATTATTAATGTTATAGAATTACTGAATAATAATCTGTTACCGCATTATAACGATCACAAACAAAAAGCATATTTCCTAGCTTACTCTACACGAAAAATATTATTAACCCATCTCGGTGTTCTATCAACCACCGACAGAGATTCTTATGCGAATAAGCATATAGATTTAAGTGGTTCCTTGCTCTTGGAACTATATCGTGAATTATGGGGGAATTATCTAAAAAATACATCTTTAACTATTGATCACGAGTATAAGTTTAATTTCAAACTCGGAGATGATATTATAAACGTTATAAATGATGGTAATTATAAACGCGTTTTTAATTCGAGCATTATGGATAGGGTTTCTAAATCTTTTGGTGCTATGTTTGGGACAGGATTATCCGCAAGACAGGGTATTGTTCAAGATCTAAATAGACTATCGGGTTTAGGAACACTCTCGCATATTAGAAGATTATCATTTCCATTGCCTTCGGGATCTAAAACGATTGGTCCTAGAAAATTACATAATTCTCAGTGGGGTTTCGTATGTCCATCAGAATCACCCGATGGAGGTAATGTGGGGATAATTAATCATCTTTCTGTCATGGCTAAAGTTACATCAAATATAAATGGTGATTCTATTTTAACTGTATTAGAAGACCTTAATTATATACCCCTATATGCAATTAACATAAATGATTTTAATCATAAATGCAAGGTTTTCCTTAATGGGAAATGGGTCGGTATTCATTATAATCCCGATATTCTTTATAAAGTTTTAAGATTATATAAACTGAACAGTATTATCAATATTTTTACTTCAATTGTATGGAATACTGTTCTCAATGAATTATATATCTCTACAACTTCGGGTAGAATTATCAGACCGCTTTTTGTATTGAAGGAAGATAGAACTAATAGTCTTATTTCTGGGGATCTTTCTCTTATAAAAGAATGGAATCGTGCTATTCACGGATATTTATATGAGTATTTAGACAAGGGAGTATCTATATATGACGATATTTATCATAAAGATATAGTTGATAATTTGAAGAGTTCTCATAAAGATTATTTAGATTTCTTAGAAAGAAAACAAGCTGTTATAGAATATATCGATCCTAATGAAGCCAATAATTCACTAATAGCTAGAGATTACCGTTCTATTGATAAAGATTATACGCACTGCGAAATACATTCATCACTGATTCTTAGTTCTGTGACCCTGAATATTCCATTCCCCGAACATAGTCAAGCTCCAAGAAATGTTTTTTCCTGTCAGCAAACAAAACAAGCTGTGGGTACATACTCTACCGCTTACAATACACGGTTTGATACGTTCGGATATATTCTGAATTATCCCCAAAAAGCTTTGACAACCACAAGATACAAAAAATATACACATGTTGATAAATTACCATATGGTGTCAACTGTATTGTGGCTATAGCAAGTTACGGTGGATATAATCAAGAAGATGCTGTTATTCTTAATAAATCATCTGTAGAAAGAGGTATGTTTCAGAACGTTTATTTTAGGAGTTATGAAGACTCTGAAGAATGTAATAATGGTATAACATCAACATTTTGCAATCCTAAATATCAAAAAAATGTAATGAATACCGGAACCAAAAATTATGATAAATTAGATGATAACGGATTCATAAGAGAAAATGTCTTGATCACAGAAGATGATGTTTATTCATGTAAATGCACACGTGTAAATACAGAAAACGGAGAAATGACAAAACTATCAGGGGGGACTATAAAAAAAAATACATATGGTATCGTTGATAAAGTTGTTGTTTACGAAAACAAAACTGGTCTTAGAACCTGTAAAGTTCGCGTGAGGAAAAATAAAATACCAGAAATAGGAGATAAGTTCTCAAGTCGTCCCGGACAAAAGGGTGTCTGCGGTATGCTCTTGACACAAGAGGACATGCCTTACTCTAAAGACGGGATAGTTCCCGATCTTATTGTAAATCCCCATGCAATTCCCAGTCGTATGACTGTAAATCAATTATTGGAAATGATATTGGGGAAAAGTGCTTCCGTGGGGGGATTCTTAGGAGACGCAACGCCTTTTCAAAATAATGATATAAATGATTACACTAAAATGTTGGAGGGATATGGATATGAAGGTAATGGAAATGAAGTCCTGTATAGTGGTATTACTGGTGAACAAATCCATACATCTATTTTTATGGGTCCTATTTATTATCAAAGACTGAAGATTCAAGTAGCAGATAAAGTTCATTCGAGATCTACGGGAAAAATGAATGCTTTAGTGAGACAACCAGTTTCGGGAAGAGCCAGTGGAGGTGGATTCCGTATAGGGGAAATGGAACGAGACAGTATTGTTTCTCATGGAATCTCAAAATTCATGAAAGAAAGTGTTATGGAGAGATCAGATAAATACAGAATACAAATTAATGAAAATACTGGATTAATAGATCATAGTGATGATGAAAAATACAAGGTGAATGTAGAACTACCATACGCAATGAAATTATTAATTCAAGAATTACAAACAATGAGTATATCTCCAAGAATCATAACCAACACTAATATAAATAACCCCGATGTGTTTTTTCATATGGCAAAAGAATGGGGACCTGAAAATGCCATAGTTTATGGTAAATTGTAGTAAATTATTTCAAAATATATTCTATTTCAGAAATAGGGGGGCATATCATAAAAACTATTTTAAAAGCATCTATCACCATCTGACCCGAAGCCACTATTATAGTCTTTCTTAGAATATCTTCAGCTACAGGTTTTATTGTCAATAAATTATAAGAAAAATCATATAGGTAAGATATGGGTATAGTCTCTATATTTCTTGTGTCTATTATCATTATCATTCTTTTATTTTCTCGATTATTATCCCGAGAAAATAATACATTAAAATCATTTTTAAACCCTATATAATCTTCATCTGTAAAATCTCGTAAGCTTTCAAACAGTATTAGGTGTCTCATATATCCGTCTTCTTCTGGCTCCCGTATTATTGTCGCAAATCCCATTATTAATATATATTTTATTTTATAATATTTATATATACACATAAATGAAATATCTCAAAGAAATAATGATAGTATCTATGATACTATTTCTAATATTTTCATTCGGTACTAATGAGAATATAGTTAATAATAATGAAACCGAAGATAATACTGATACAACAGAGAATAGTATTGATGATACTGTAGAAAATAGTAGTGATGATACTCGTAAGAGAAATAAAACGATTATAGACCACAATAATGAGCACGATGCTATAAAAAATCTGAACAATTTTTTCCCATCTGATAAAAAGGGTCTTATATACCCCGAGTTCCCTATTGATATTACAAACTTTAAAATTCTACCAGAAGACAAGACTGAAACAGAAATACAAACATCAACTGTAAAAGTAAATATAGAAACCGTCATAAATCCGAGAGTTTCACACGATTCAACTGACCGCATAGAATCATTAAAGAAAACGTGGGTTGACAGAGGAGGAGAAGAAGAGAGCAATGCGATTCTATCCATTACCAAAAATAATAACGTAATACAAGACGGTGTCGATCTTAAATATATATCCGGTTGTACAGAAATTGTAAGTGGTGAAGGTCCTGGAACCGGTGGGTGTTTCAACGAAGGAGATATAGATAGCTGCCATAATTCATCAAGTGCTAATTGTGTATGGGATATAATCTGTGAACAACCTCATCGCCCTCTAGATGAAAAGACAAAAATATACACACCACAAGAATGTATTGATAGGGGAGGTATTGTAAGAACAGATATATTACAGAGTATTAAAAATAAGACAAAACTATCGGATGATAAATTTGATATATATTCTGTCTTTGATAAAGATGAGGGAAAATCTACATATAGTTATTTAAAGAGATTATTTGGATCAATGGATTTCGGAAAAAATCCCACTGATAGTTGCAGACTGATATCACCTGCCGAAGATGACGGATTTAATTATGAAACTAGTTTAGATCCTAGCTGTCAATCAAACTTAGGAAGTTTATTTGACATCAATATTTTTTCCGATTTAGTATCTACTAATAAAGATGATTATATCTCTAAAATTGAGAATGGGATAATGAAAAAAGATAATAAATATGATACCCCAACTGATATATCCAATTGGGCTAATTCACAGAGTTCATGTTTGTGGTCGTCTAGACTTAATTATACACAATATAATAGATGTTCAACAGATAATATTTACACAAATACCGCAAATATAGACTGGGAATATTACAAAGACTTAAATAATAAAGAATATGTTACTTACAACACATCTTATTTTGATACAGATAATATATTCAGTAGTATCAAATCTATTGGACGAAAATTATACGGTTTTATTTCAGATACTACAGTAACAACAGATACACACCCGTGGGAAAACAACATAACTTGTGAAGAATGGGGTAATAATATTGTTGAATGTAATATCGATGAAAAAAAGAAAAATAATATTATCGGTAATTTTAATCACGTAGATGTTAAATGTTGCTCACCCGAATATTCAAGCAATTTAAGTGAAATAAACGCTAAATTGAAATCCAGCCTATTAAACATTTCAACTGAAGACACTTGGAGTAAAGTTGATGAATATTATAAATCTCAAGATATCAATGCCCATCTCTGTGTGATAGGATATGAAATTAAAACTGATGATCTTGATAAGATAATAAAAAAAGAAAGTCTAGAAAATGAGGGTGAAATATTTCAGTTTAATATTATTCTCAAGGATTTTAATATGAACATAAGATCCGAAACAGAATTAATGACTCAGGATATAATTACAGAACTTATTTGTGGTGATAATTACAAATCAGATACGACTCTAAAGTTTTCTTTTATTTTATCTCACGTTAATGATGAACTGGAATTAAATATTAAATCTTTTAAGAAGGATTTAAAAATTTCTGATAATTCAATTAAAATAAGTAATATCACTACAACGAATGATACAGATCCGGTGAATACAACTATATCATTAAGTTTTAATATAAATGACCTGCTTAATGATATAGCGAATAGATTAAAAATAGCCACAAATATTTTATCATTTGAAAATATAATAATGAAGATACTTTTGTTGAAAACGAAAGATATAAATGATTTATTATTTGTTCATAAAGCAGAAAATCCCACAGATAAAACTCTTAAGTTAAATACAACTATCCCAGTATTAGGGGTGAAGGGAAACATAGACGCAGATCTTTCACAGAAGCTATGTGATACGGATTCAAATATAGGGGGGGAATATAACACAAATTTTAGTTCTGTTTTACAAAGTTTATCCAGTTTATACCCAAGTAACAACTTGATACGGTTTGATAGTTCTAGTAAAAAATTAATAATCACCGAAAACTTTTCCCAGTGCACAAATATACCAGATGATTTCAATGGTAAGAAACTGCTGAAAAGAATATATAATTTTCTTATGATTATGAATAGCAATACAAGTTCTATAATAGATTGTAATTTAGAATCCGAGTTTGAAAAGTCTGATATTCAAGAGTTCTCAGGTTTATTACATGATGTTTTTGGCAACTTGACAGATATTATTTTCAGAAATCCCGAAGATAATACAGAGGAGTATTTATTCCGTAACGTTACATACAATATAATTCTAGATAACTGATAATATTATATTATATTATATTATCATATAGGGAATGAATTATGAAAAAATTACACCACTTGTAAAAAAAGAGTTTAAGATGACAATAAAGGGTGAAAACAAAAACTTAATAGGATTTACATACATTATCGCTCTACTAAAGAGTGTATACGGTATAAATGTATATAATGGGCGTAGTATTCAAGATAAAATGTTAAAAAATATCAACGATTTAATAACAGAATACAATACTGATTATACATCAACCAAATGGGTGACTAAAGATATAAATAATATATGCAATCCACTTGATACAGATTACCCGTGTAATCCGAAAGAAATATTTTCTATAAAAGATATACCTCTTTTAAATGGTAGATTAAGAGTAAAAAATAAAATGGTAGAGTTTTGTAATGAAAAATGTGGTCCCGACTGCAAAGATGGATGTTTCTTTGTTCCAATGATAACATTAAATCATACAGAATCAGAATATTTTAGTAATGTTATAAACAATTGTGCCTGTATACCGTGTTATGATTATATCTCGCAGACAGGGGATATAAAATGCTTTCAGAAAGATACTGTTCCAGAAATATTACAGATATTATTAGATAATTTTAAGAAGATTTATGCCGCTTCAAATGATAGTAATCCTAGAACCGCTTATTACATATTTGTAGATACATTTGACAATGAAACAGACGCTGTTAATGATGATATAAGAAAAATGGTTTACGATCTTCAAAAGTTTATCAATAAGTGTAAAAATCCTAGCAGTTCAGATGTCCAAAAAGAATGTGAAAAAATGAACAGAACTAAAAATCAAGCAAATAGTTCCTGTTTGAATAGTAAGAAAATATTTTGTAGCAACATTGATCCCGAAATCCCAAATACTGATCCAGATAATTGTATAAAAAAAAAACATGGTGTTGTAGATGTTATTAGAGACAATATAAACTTTTATCTTGATTCAACTATATCGGAGAGTTGCTATTGTGAATCGGTAAATCCCATAGATGGGACAATTATATCCAGTGATCAAGCATGGATGAAGAGAAATGAATGTGAAAAACTTAATAGTAAATCTTCTAATTTCCATATATGTAATGATGATTCTTTCGCAGTAGAAACACTGAAACATATGAGAGAATTAAAAAAAAAATGTTCAGATGGTGATAATTCTATAAAATGTAAACCGAATAATGTTCTCAATAATATTTATGATAGTTATACCTTTGATTTCACATATAACAATATGAGTAGTATGGATAACTGTAATGGTTATGGTGGTGACAGTAATTGCTATATATACAAAACTGATAAAAGTATTGAAAAAGATATAGAGAAAAGTATTATCAGCGATGAGAATATAATTCAGAGAGATTATGACAGTAATATAGATGTGGTAAAAGATAAAAGTTACTACAAGTATGCCAGTAAAGAATATTGTTATTGTCATCAATCTGATGGAGATAGCAAAAAATGTAATACGTTTGACACGTGTTTTGCTGAAGGAGGATCTTCAGATTCTCCAGATGCCACCCCTCCAGAATTGTGCTCAAAAGTTCATCAAGATTTGTTTGGCAGTGGTGGTACGTTCGAAAATACTATGTCTGCAGAAGATTTTGAATTAGCTAGAGATAATATTATATCAAGAGATATATGTGAACAGAAACTAGGCTGTCTGGGATATAAATGTGAGAATGGAGGGATGGATAATCCACCTGGTTCCCGATATAATAATGATGAATCAAATATGAGTTATATCAGAAGTTTCTTTTCATCATTAACTCCATCATACACGGGTCTGTCTTTGAATCATAATCTTTGGGATCAAATAGCGATACCTCTGAACAGTAATGATCAAACTGTAGAAATAAGTATGAAACCTGTTATGAACTTACTTACTGGGTCTCCCACAACATTGACATCATATGTAAAACAACAGGGATGTGAAACAGGGAATATTATAAATCAATATGCTAATATTGATAAGCGTATGGCTGCGATAGAGAGTGAAGCGATTACAAAAGAGAAACAAAGTATGAGTCAAATATATGATCCGTCAATTATCGGTGGATGTGTCATTGGAGAAATAACTAATATTGTGGCGGCCGCTCCAGCGAAAGCCCAAGATGCGGGAGCATCAGTCTTGAACTTTTTCGATCCATTTGGAAACCCTCTCTCAACTAATCACAGTAAATCTATATCCACACCTACGGAATGTAAACAATTAGGTGATGGTTATTCTAATTTCTTGAGTAATATATCTTCTTTTACAAGTAACTATATAGACAGAACTGAAAACCAAATTATGGGGGGAATATTGGGGTCGGTTGGAGAAGCACTTAGCAATGGTTGCCCAACAGAAGAAGATAACAGGGGTATATCAGTTGACTATTCTTCATTATTGACTGCATTAGTAATATTAATATCATTTATAGGTACGAGTTTATCTATACTATTTGGAGGCCTACCGATAATAATTATACTATTTTTTGAGATGATTATATTTTGGATATATGATAAGATATTTTCTACTAAAAAAAATATAGAATCTATTACGAATGATAAGAATATACAAAATTGGAAGTTCATCGGGGGTACCGTATTTCTTATTATATCAGTTCTTATATTAAAAAAGACTAAGTTTGGTAATTCTTTAATAAATAAGAATTATAAAAATTTTAGGAAAACTTCTTAAATATAATAGTCTCTTCTGAAAATATCCAGATTACAGTTATATGAAATACAATTACTTGTATTCAGTTTATAGATAAGAAATACTCACAGTTTGTATCAAATATTTTCTATCTATATTTTATAATGGTAGATTTCTCCGTATCCCGTATAATGTTGATAAACGCATTATATTCGTTGCCCATATTCCTAATGTTTAAATTATCTGGTAGTATATACTTTTCCATACTTATAACAACATTCATAATAACACACTCATTAGATTTATATTTCAATACCTTTTTTACGAAAACAATACATTTGATTGTATTTATGTGTACTATCATATTCATGATAACTTTCCTGTATGAGAAATCAAAGGTAATAGAATATATTGAATATTTTGTAATTTTAACAACGTTGAGTATTGCTTTATATTATCTTGCGAGTATTATAAAAATGGATAATAATTATATATTAAATAAGGGATATCTTATTTTTACTGGTATTAGTTTTCTGTATTTCTCATCTCTCCCGGGATTGTCTGATACTATTTAAATAAATATTAATTAATATAATATATTATGAGTAATTTAAAGGAAAAATATATTAATGATACAGAAGAATTCTCTGCATTTTTTAATAAATACACGAGTGAAAAAAATAATGAGATAGTAATATTGAAACATTTCTTTGATGGTATAGAATTGAATAAAAATTATTTTAGAACAGGACTTAACAATAACCATAAGTTCAAGGCCAATGTAGACACCGATACTTATACTATAAAACTTCTTAACAATAATCTCAACAAAATATCTTCAATGAATAAAGATTCAATCATTTCTGAAATAATGAAAGAATGTAATGGAAAGAAACATTTATATCCCTATTATTTTGATACAATCCTTCAAAAAACGATTACACACTCCAACTATATTGACTGTTATTCTCAAATTATAAAAGGTCTGGTGGATGATACTACAAAAAATATTCTCATAAAAAGCATAGATGAAATGAAGACCAAAATATGTATCTCTCACAAAATAGAAAAAAAATCATATGATAATCTTTGTGATATCAATCTTTATACAGAAAAGATATATGGTCTGAATATTCTACTTGTAAAGTTAGAAAAGTATAATGTTTTAGAAGATTACATTGACAAAAATATTAATGAACTATTCTGTTTATTAAAACTTACTATTGATGATAACATTTTATTCCGTATTCTTTCGTGTATAGAACATATAAACAACGAAATTGATAATATTCTTAATAAAGATCATTTGGATGTTTTGCTATCTATAAAAGACAAGGTCAAATCTAAAAATAAGTTTAAAATAATGGATATTACTGAAAAATATAATTAAAGATATTAAGTGAATTAATATAAATGGATAATTTTACTAACTTTCCGGGAAGTTTGTGTGGTAATGATAATTATTCTTTAATAGATAATAACACATTTGATAGCAAATTACCTATTTGTCTCCATGTTGACAATATTGATGATTTATTGAATGTTAAAAAATATCTTACAGAATATTTGGATAATGATACACCACAATTACAGAATATAGAAGATTCAATTATCACAAAACATATCAAAGAGTTTATTGATAAAGGTAATGTTTTAAGAAATGAATTAGAATCTTCTGAGAAAGAGTATGTAGATTATAGAGATAAGATACAACATAATATAGAAAAAATAAACGCTTTCCTAGATTTTGTCACAAAACTTAATGATATACCAAGTGACCATTATAAACTTTTGAAAGAATCAATTAATATTATCATAGAAGATGCATATGAAAAAGAAAAACTTGAAGAAATAAAAATAAAATATACAACTGCAAAAGATAAATATTTGAAATATCTAAATGAATTGTTACATGTAAATAAACTAAATATAGGAAACAAATGTGGTATTTGTTTTACTAATATTGTTTCAAATTATTACAATCCATGTGGTCATACTATTTGCGGGGATTGTGATATGTTTGACGGTAATCATGAAAATGTGAATACAAAATGTCCAATTTGTAGAAGCGATATCAATGAAAAAAGAAAATTATTTTTCATTTAATAAAATCTTTCTTTATTATAACATTTAGGACATAATAATTTCATTTTATTATCTTCATCTACATCAACCGAACATCTATCAACTTCATTTCCTACTATGAAATTAATACAATTATAACATCTGCCTCCCTGTTTTGAATGTAAGAGTTCTTTATGAGATATTTGCTTTCTTAAAGGCATGAGAGGTTGTATATCATATAACGGTTTCTTGTTAGTTTCATATATTTCTTTAAACATTTTGTAAATATATTCGGGATAAAAATAATATACAAATAAATAGACACTATATAATCCGGTAAATCCATAAAAGTAATACTTAGTTTTTGTCTCCAGCTCAATATATTCTATGGTTATTCTGTATATCACACATATGATAATTAATAAGATCAATCCATTCATATATTATTCATTATTTTTTTCTACATCGGGCGTAATCTGTTGTTTTGTCAAATCTTCTTTTTCATCGTCGAAGTTCTTATCTTCGGAAATTTTATCTTCATCATCCGTAGATTTTTCATCAGCACCTCTCTTTTTACGAGTCCGTGGCGTTTGCCCAGGAGGATTTGTGCATTTTTCCCGGGTATCCCTTCTTCGCTTGGGTTTATCACTTATAACTATCTCTCGGTTTATATTACCCCTACTGTATATTTCATCCTTCTTTTCAAAATTATTTGTATCTTTTTCTTTATTCCCAACAATATAATCATACTCTTGATTACTGAGTTCTTCAATATAATTTTCAATTGCAACTGAGAATTGAGGAAATAAACGATGGGTGTCTTTCACATCGCTATCATTGTATTTCTCCGAGTAAGTTATAAATCTTCTCATTTCTTGTTTTAGTTTATTATCATATTGTGTATACAAACTATATCGCTGATTCACCTTGAAGAAAACAGTTAGGTTGGTTATAATACCCATCATGACTGAAAGAGATATGGCCGAAACATCCATGACTTTCTTCAAATGAGGAATATCATGAACGTTAATATTGTCTTTGACGGTTATTAGAGTGGGTAATATCACTGATCCAAGCTGTAATGCGATATTTGTGAAACAAAAAAGTTTCTTGAACTTTTTTTTTCGTCTTTCTAGATATTTCAGTTTGAAGAGATATTCATTCTTAAATATGTTATACTGTTCTTCCGTTAACTGCATTTTGTCTATAGAATATTTAATGGAGTCTATTTCATTGAACGTCTCCTTGTTAAAGATACAGCACTTAGACTCATCGCTATAAAAGTTTGGGTCCTCCTTCGGAATATCTCTGTAAAATCTCGTTGGATAATTATCTAGGAGTAACTCTATGTGATCGTGTCCCGAGTTTTTGAAATAAAATAACTTCTTCTTCACATATTTACTATCTATTTTATCACCGATTACTTTATCACCTCTTTGAATACCCTCATTAACATCGTTGTAATCAACCCTGTAATCATAATAATATAGAACTATTTCATTCAGTTTGAAAGATAAATATTTCATTGCATTCGCATAGTCCAATTTGGGTTTTTTTTTGTGAATATGCCATATATTCAGTAAGTCTGTGGTATTGTAGAACCAAGATCTTAATTCCATAAACTCCACCTCACTATCTATATTAAGAGTTCTTGGAAATGGTGGTATTACATCTATGAAGTTTTCTTTACTATTGATGTCATCTATGTTATAAGTCTTCAGATATAAATCTTTAGATTCTATATCATCTAATTCATATTTTCTAAATATATCGGGTTCATAATCCGTGCCCTCTCTTGTCCTATGTTCTTCTTCCTCATCTTCTGAAGAGATAGCCTGAACAATATTACGTTTATTCATATTATATTGTGATGGGTCCATGTAAATCATCTGAGGCATATTTTGAACGTATGGATTGAAATGTGAGCGCCCATAATCATTTCCTTCTCCGTAACCGTAGTTCTGCGGTGGATTATATGTATTCCTTTTCGTGTAATCCTCATCATGATATTCTTTTTCTCTATAGTGTTCTTTTTCTTTTTCTTTTTCTTTATAACCTAAAAACGACCACATCTAAATTACTATAAACTATAAACTATAGTATATTCTTTTTTATCATGTCTTTTAGAGCATTCTTTACCGAATAATATTGATGGTCGATAAATGTTTCGTTGTATATATTGGGACTGATGAGTACAGTATTCCATCCTAGTCTTTTAGCGGTTTTTAGATTTGTGGGTAAATCATCAAAAAAATAAATATCAATCTCATCAAATAATGAAACTTTTTCTTTGTATAAGATATCCTCTTCAACATATCTGTATCCCATAATGGATGGTTTCATTTGAACGTTTTCTTTCTCTCTGTGATAAATACCAGGGATACCCCCACGAATCAAATGTAGTAATTGTTTTCTCTCTAGAATATCAATCGCATGCTCCAAAACGGCGTTGGTGTATATATAACTTGGATGTCCGTTATTCATCAGACTATATAATTCTTCATCGTATTTAATTCTCTCTATATTTTTCAATAATCGAGTATCATAAAGAGTATCATCCAGATCATATATCAATATTTTCATAGTGAATAATATTATTATATTATTTTAAGTATTAATTATTTTAAGTATTAATTTTACACTCAATTTAAAGGTTATTTGAAGTATATATATGTATATCTATAATGTCCGAATATCTACTCACCGAAGAAAATAAACGATATGTTGTTTTCCCAATTCAGAATGATAAAGTGTATGAAATGTACAAGAAAGCCGTTGCAAGTTTCTGGACTCCCGAAGAAATTGATCTAGAAAAGGATCTGACTGACTTTAATAAACTCAGTGATGATGAAAGATATTTCATCGAGAATGTTCTCGCCTTTTTCGCGGCCAGTGATGGTATTGTTAATGAAAATCTTGGAGAAAGATTTCTGAATGAAGTTCAGATCAAAGAAGCCAAGATGTTTTATGGATTTCAAATAGCTATGGAAGATATTCATGGTATTACATACTCTCTCCTTATCGATACATATATCAAGGATAGTGTGAAAAAAGATAAACTGCTAAATGCGATCGAAACAATTCCCTCCGTTAAGAAGAAGGCTGAGTGGGCGCAAAAATGGATTGAAGATACGGATTCAGATTTTGGTAAGCGTGTTATAGCATTCGCTGCGGTTGAGGGAATCTTCTTTTCAGGTGCTTTCTGCTCCATCTTCTGGTTAAAGAAAAGAGGACTTATGCCCGGCCTCTGTTTCAGCAATGAACTTATCAGTAGAGATGAAGGAATGCACACAGAGTTTGCCATTCTCATGTATTCGATGCTTGAAAATAAACCGTCGGATGATACTGTTATACAGATTATTTCGGAGGCTGTTGAAATTGAAAAAGAGTTCATTACTGAGTCTCTCCCTTGTTCTCTCATAGGTATGAATCAAGATTTGATGAAGAAATATATTGAATATGTATCCGATAGATTGCTCCTTATGATGGGTATCCCCAAGATTTATAATACAGTTAATCCCTTTGAATGGATGGAGCTTATTTCTGTTCAGGGTAAAACTAACTTTTTTGAAAAACGTGTTGGAGAATACTCTAACGCAGCGAATCCGAATGTTGACAATACCGGGAGTTTTGAAATTGATGAGGATTTCTAAGATTATTTCGCTTCCAGAGAATTGAGAGGCCAATCATCCTCGGATCCATCCAAAAATCTAATCTTTTGCTCACCGTTCACTGTTGGTTCTAATATCTCTGCAGTCTCTTTACCCTGGGTAGTCTTTGCTATCACAGTTTCACCTATTCTAAACCCACTATAAAGGTCCTTGATCAGCCAATCCTCGGATCCACCATCCAAAAATATAATCTTTTGCTTACCGTTCACTGTTGGTTCTAATATCTCTGCAGTCTTTATACCCCACCGACCCCTTGCTATCACAGTATCACCTATTCCAAACCCACTTTCAAGGCCCTCGATCGGCCAATTCTTGGGTTCAGATCCATTATGGTAGAGGAAGCCATCCCAAAATTTAATCTTTTGCTTACCTTTCACTGTTGGTTCTAATATCTTTGCAGTCTGTTTACCCCGGGGAGTCCTAGCTACCACAGTATCACCTATTCCAAACCCACTTTCAAGGTCCTTGATCGGCCAATCCACGGGTTTATATCTACCATCCAAAAATTTAATCTTTTGCGCACCGTTATCTGCTGATTCTAATATCTTTGCAGTCTTTTTACCCTGGTCAGTCTTTGCTATCACAGTATCACCTATTCCAAACCCATCACTTTCTTGTTTTCCAAACCCATCACTTTCTTGTTTTCCAAACCCATCACTTTCTTGTTTTCCAAACCCATCACTTTCTTGTTTTCCAAACCCATCACTTTCTTGTTTTCCAAACCCATCACTTTCTTGTATTCTCAAGCAACAATTATTTATTATATTACCATCTCTATTATCTCCTAGTTTTATCCAGCCTTTGACTCCGTGAGCATTTGTAGCATATCCTAAGGTTATAGTTTCACCTGTATAAATTGATTTTGTAACTATTTTCTTTATTATTATAACACCCCCTTCATTAAATATCCTTCCAGATTTATCTTCACCCTCTGTTGTTTGTTGATCATTCATCTCTTTAATTACACTTTCTAAAAAACGTTTATATTTTCTTCTATTTTCTAGTGCCTGCGAAAGATCATTTATTGTTTCTTTTTTCAAAGATTCAATAATTGTATCTGTTTCTATGGTTTCGGGGGCTTTTGTTATAAGTTTATTTAATCTATATCTTTTCACACGATAGATTCCCATATCTACTATTTTAACCCCGCCGTCGACACAAAAATAATCTTTAAAAAAATCAGTCCAAATATCTACAAATTTATCGGAAGTTTGAAACTCTTTACCATTGTTTACTGTTAGAAATCTCTCATAAATCACTTCTACAATTGTATATGGATCTTCACCTAATAATTTGGCACGCATCACTTGATCATAAAAGTCCCCGGCATCGCGATTTATAAAACCATCATAATCAATCACATTAGTTTCACGCAAAACTTTGTATATTCCACCGATTGGAGGTTCTATTCTATTCATACAATCTCCCTCCAAATACTTCAACGCTTTTTGAAATATATGATTATAAAATGACCCCCCCACATCATAAACTTTCCAACAAAACATAACTAACATCCTATCTATATAATCTTTATCACGACCACTGTCACTATCTATATTATATATCTTTAGAGATTTGTTCTGTTTATATCTCTCTTCCCCGGAAGAGAGATATAAACAGAATAATTTGTGAACAATTTTGTTTTTCATCCCATTATTTTGAGTGCCTGTGTCAAGATAGGGATTAAAAAGGCGTTTGTTAACAGGGCCCACCCCTTCCCCTTCCCCTTTTACATAACCAATCCATTCCTTGTCTGCGCTCCTAGATGCCACTATAGTATCACCTATCTTAAACTCTAATTTCCCCTTTATATTATTATTTACTTGAGCTAAATAATGATCCATATTTTGATCGGTTTCGGGCGAGGTATACTTCATGGTGATTATTTCCCTACGCGTTGTTTTATCAATTGATTCATTGATAGATAACAATCTTCTCATTATTTCCTCGGCAGATGGTCGATGATCAGCTTTTTGTTGCCAGCATTCTTTCATAAGCTCTTTAAAAGATTTGAGAAACGGGTCTTTTTCCGCGCGGCGGCGGTCGCCTCTCCGGAGAGGCCACGCCGAATCTCCGTAGTCAGTAGTGGGACGGGAACCAAGCGCCACTTTGTTCGGGATTGCCTCAGGCCGGACCTTATCACATCCCCACGGAATACTCCCCATCAGAAACTCATACATAACCATTCCAAATGAAAAAATATCCACCTTCTCCGTGTAGGAGTCACCCAGCAGAATTTCTGGAGCCATCCAAAGGACAGATCCAACGCCGTCTCCACCGCCACATCTCTTCTCACCGCTTATTTCAGCGTCTTCAGCGTCATCTAATATTTTGCGCCCCTCCCCTAGATCAATAATACATCCCCTCTTATTACTCTCGTGTGTTTCTATACAAATATTAGACGACTTTATATCTCTATGAAAAATACCCGTACATTTAGTATCATCTCTTTTAGTGTTGAAAGTATGCATGTAATTAAGTCCTGAAGCTACATCATATAATATTTGTAGTGTATCATGTGGGGTGATTTTTTCTGTTTCCCTTTTGCCCTGGCCAGGCCAGGCAGCAGAGAGTTTATCTCCCGATTTTCTCATAATAAAAATTACTTTATTATCTTTTAAAACTATGAATAAGGGAAAGGCTATTATGGGGAAATTATTCAATCTGTAAAAATCTCTAAACTTACTAATATTATCTTTATTATTTACTCCATCGGCAAATGTAACGTAACCCATCACACCCTCGTCGATAATATCTTTTTTTATATTGTTTAGCCTTGATTCAAAATGTTCCTCCTCGTATATTGTATTCGGTGTCGGGAATCCAACCTCTTTAATAACCAGCGGCATATGGCCGCATCCTTCTATATATACCGTTTCGTTATCAACGGTTGAGGGGACTTGATAAACTTTTCCGTGAGCTCCCTCACCTATAGGTGTCCCCCATTTGTTTTCATCTTTTAAAAACTTTCTTAATCCTCCAGAAAAAATAAAGGGGAGATTATCAATTCTACTAACCGGGTTCATTAAATCTCTATCATTTGCAAGTGTTTGAAAGTGATCATATATTTCATTTTTTTTTCCTTCTATCATATCACGTATTACTGGAGTGGTTCTCGCTACTGTAAAGGATGGTCTTTCGTAGTAAATCTCATTAAAAAACTTACTCGTCAATCCTGTTTTAAAGGTTTTATCTAGATTTCCTATATCTATCCCGACTAATTTTTCAGTAGGCTTTGCTGAAAAATCTTTTAATATTGCATTTTTAATTGTTAGGGAATTGCTGCCCGGGGTAAACATGGGTTTTTTGTCTTTTGTAATTTCGTAATGATGAGTTCCCCCCTCTATATGAAATATAGTTTTAATTATACACAAAGAAAAAGGATTTAGATAGATCCGATCTTCACCACTCAACCACCCCGTCGCACGTAATTTAATTGCAGGGAGATCAAAACTATAATTTATGATCAAACTTATTTTTTTACAGATTTCTATCTGTCCCGGAACGCCTGACTCTAAGTTTCTTATTTCGAGTTGTTTTTCTCCGGCAAAATTGAAATTAATCACTTCTGCTGGATTTTCTTTAGAAAGTTCAAGTAAATATTTAATGACTTTCATAACATATGTGTCTTTAGCTTTCCAAGGCCAAAACCCACCATATTTTTTATTCTTCCTTTTTTTAGTAAGAATATTTTTATGGTGTAATCGGTTTCTATTAGTATTTTTTCTATTCGTTTTTTTATTACTTCTTTTGTGAACTATCTTATTATGTCTCCTTTCTCTACGACTCATTTTTTTATGAGTTCTTTTTCTTCTTTTCAAGGTACACTTTTTGCCCCCCATGATATAATATATAATATATTATATATATTATTTTACATGAACCTCTCCAAAAAAAATTCTCTTAAAAGTGGCTGAATACTAAATGTCGCGGTGGCCCCAATGTAACCGGTCAATGCGCCAGAAGCTAGCAAGAAGCCCCCGCAAACTACAACAACAACAATCCAAGTTACTATCTGTATATTTCTCTTCTTTATATTATGCTTATTTTCGGCATCCCAATTAACTGTCTGTCCCATATAAAAACTCCACCAATCTCTTATATACTCATCTTTATCTGATCGTGTTTGTAAATACTTCAAAAAAAGACAATATTTATGTAGTTTAGATATTTCTAAATTTTCGGGTGGTACACCCGAAAATTTAGAAATATCTTTTAAAGCAAACTCAAAGAGCGTCGCGTAATTCTTCCCCGTTATATTTAATGCACTATTAAATTTTGGCCGAGGTGTACTATCTGATAATGTTCCAATGAAATTATCATCACTAAATATTTTGCTACCAAATGCTTGACATGTAAAGGGATATGATGACATACCTTTAAAAAGTTCATCTCGGATAGTGGTTGAATCACGTTTTTTTGTATGAAGCTCATATAATTGAGATATTAAATATTCGGGAGGTTGTTTTATAAGAATATTACCCTTTCCTCCTTTATCTCCACTTCTGAGCCTGGAACCTAACCATATGCTGTTTGTTGAAAAAAAGGTAAAAAGAAAACCTGGAAAACTTTTAAAATCAACTATCCATCCATATCCAACTTTTCTATTATCATATTTTTTAATTGTACCTTCGCCATAATAACGATGAAATATAGTCTGAAGTACAAATTTTTTTTCGGCCGCGGGTGATCTAAAAAATTTTATTGTATCTTTAAGATTTCCAATTGGATACCATTTCTCTATATTATTTCTATAAATATCTACAGAGGTTCCTCCCGAATTCCCTGATTGATTCAACGAATCCGTGACGATATTTTCACCAATATCACTTTCATATTTTTCTTCATAAAAATCTTTATTTTTAGATAAAAACTGTTCCCAGGTAAGTTCACTGGAACCATATACAACATTATCTAATTTTTTATCATTATATAATTCTTCGGCTACCATAACATCTATCTTATACATATTAGTTCCACTTTGTTGAGGAACTCGTTTTAAACTTTTAGGATCAATAGAACCTTCATCCTTTATCAACCATGCACCACCCTTCATTCTTTTGTTCAAATTACGTTTTGTTTTTCTTTTATTCAGAGTTTTTCGTTTATTCAGAGTCTTTCGTTTTCTCGAAACTTTTCTGGATTTTTTATGAGATAAAGGGTATCGTTTTCTAATACTTTTAGATCTTCCCATATATATATTATATATAATGTCCGAATATCTACTTACCGAAGAAAATAAACGATATGTTGTTTTCCCAATTCAGAATGATACGGTTTATGAAATGTATAAGAAAGCTGTCGCAAGTTTCTGGACTCCCGAAGAAATAGATCTAGAAAAAGATTTGACGGACTTTAATAAACTCAGTGATGATGAAAGATATTTTATTGAGAATGTCCTTGCCTTTTTTGCCGCCAGTGATGGTATTGTCAATGAAAATCTTGGTGAAAGATTCTTAAATGAAGTACAAATTAAAGAAGCCAAGATGTTTTATGGTTTCCAAATCGCTATGGAAGACATTCACGGTATTACATACTCTCTCCTTATTGATACATACATCAGGGATAGTGTGAAAAAAGATAAACTACTAAATGCGATTGAAACAATTCCTTCCGTCAAGAAGAAGGCCGAGTGGGCTCAAAAATGGATTGAAGATAAAGATTCAGATTTTGGTAAGCGTGTTATAGCATTCGCGGCGGTTGAAGGTATCTTTTTCTCTGGTGCTTTCTGTTCTATCTTCTGGTTAAAGAAAAGAGGATTGATGCCTGGTCTGTGTTTCAGTAATGAACTTATTAGTAGAGATGAAGGTATGCATACTGAATTTGCTGTTCTCATGTATTCTATGCTTGAAAAGAAACCCTCAAATGAAACTGTTATACAGATTATTTCGGAGGCTGTTGAAATTGAAAAAGAGTTCATTACTGATTCTCTCCCATGTTCTCTCATAGGTATGAATCAGGATCTTATGAAGCAATATATTGAATATGTTTCCGATAGATTGCTCCTTATGATGGGTATTCCCAAGATTTATAATACAGTCAATCCCTTTGAATGGATGGAGCTTATTTCTGTTCAAGGGAAGACTAATTTCTTTGAAAAACGTGTGGGTGAATACTCTAATGCGGCAAATCCGAACGTAGACAATACGGGGAGTTTTGAAATCGATGAGGATTTCTAATTTATTATATTTTCGCTTTTAAAGATTGTCTATTTCTTTTACGATCTGTCTTTTACTTTTTCCCATATATAATATTTATACAAAACATTTAGATATGAAATCATCTGGCATTAAACATCTTTTCATATGATCCCCTATAACTACTATAATATTCGATAAATGACTTTCTTCATTATTTATCTCATCATTCATTTCATCCATTCTTATAGTATCTTGAGATAAACTACTATTACATATCTCAAAAATATTCTTATATTCTTGCATAATATGATATGTATTACTGTATCTAAAATATAGATAGAGATTTGTTGTAAGCAATCCATAACAGGAATATTTAAAGAATCTCAATCTCCCCACAATACTTCTTAAAAATAACATGTATCTTTCAGTATCTTCATCGGATAATGAATGAATCTCCTCTATTTTGATAACTTTAACTCTTTCATCATTTTCGTGATAACTTTCTATAATATTTCTACATAGGGGACATGTGTCTTTTTTCGTTTTAAACCACTTTTCAATACAAGTTTTACAGATTATATGATTACAGTCAGTCTTACACGGATTTTCTAAATCCTCAAAACATATAGGGCATGAATCACTATCTATTTTTATTTCTTTTAAAATATTTTCTTCTAATACATTATCCAATGTTTCTTCCATATTCTATGACTTATTTTTTTTCATTAATCTGTCCAAATTAGATTTAGATTTCGGAGTGGTTCTCATTTTCTTTTTGTGTTTCTTACCTCTATATATCTTACCATTTTCATCATATTCTATTATTTTAATACCGACTATCTTTTCATTTTCATACTCAACTATATTAGCTTTGTTGAATTGACCATCATTACACATCTTAAATAGAAGACTTTTTAAATCTTCTGATTTTGTTTCATCTAGATTATTCTTTTCTTTTTCTTCCAAGACAAATTTTTGTAAACGATTCAATTTCATACCCTTTTCTAATTTCGTCCATTCTTTATCATACATAGACTTCTCAACCACAACTTCATCTTCTAAATAATCATTTATATCTATATCTGGTGTTGATTTTGATAATATATGTTTTTCTGTTGTTTTAATTTTATGCTCATCCGTCCCTTGTTCTACGTTATTCCCCGAAAGCACTTCTTTTAAATCAGTAGATTCCATGTATTCTTTATATATATTTATCGATAGTTCTTTAAATATATAAAAGGTAAAAATAATGATAAAAGTTGAAAATAATGATAAAAGTTGAAAATAATGATAAATTATTTACTGATATTTAGAATATTCTAACGTATGAAAATGATATATTAAATTATGTATTAGATAGTCCCTCATTCCGCCCCCATATTTTTACTGTTCCACCACTTGGATCTCTGACCCATCCTTGATTTTGTAGTCCGCAAAAGTGCGGGCGTCCTCGAGCTGCTTGTCCTCGAAGGACAGCTCCTTATCTTTCAAAGAGATATCCATCTCTGACAACGTCGCCTTCAAGCTCTCGATCGTGTCGCTGCTATTGACGGAGAGTTTGGGAGTCCCGCCATTGAGAGTCTTGACGGAGATCTCCATTAAGCTCTGCATTAAGCTCTGCTGTGCTGCTACTGATGTGTCTGCTGCTCCTGCCGGTGGCGGTGCCACCGGTTTTTCTCCAAGCTCCAACACTGAACCCTGAACGATTTCACAATCAAGCATTGATTTACTTTCTTCCAGAATTTCACCTCTGAATGACAGAGCCCTATTACCTTTAGCTATATTAGCACTCTTGCCGATACGTTTTAGCTCCATGTTGAACCTATTCAGGACAGTCTCGACCGTTTCAGAACCTTTCACTAAGAGTTTAAACAGTTCTTCCCCTGAGGTTCCCTGATATTTCACAGTGATTTCAACTAATCGTGAACCTTTTATTTGCTCATATAATTCATTTATCGCATCATCTTCTACTGATATTCCCATTATATTATTTCGTATCAATATTTTGGCCGCATCTCTGTATATTTTATTTTTATCAATTTTTTTATTAATTTTAGGGGAGTTGGCTGTTTCAACAAGTGTAGGTATAGGATATGCTTGTAGTTTATTAAATAAACTCTTGAGAGTTTCTATATGTTTTACAACAAGCGCCGCTTGTTCTATTTGCTTTGTTCTCTGTTTTTCTTTATAATTAGTATGGAGTCTAACAATGGTTGCGCTCCACGCTCCCTGTGCCACCGATAATGCTGTACTACCTAATGCACTACCGACCACACCTAATGCATTACTTAATTGCTCTCCTGCTTCTTTAAGGTCCGAGACCCTTCCATCCACTTCTACGGCTCGGTCGGGATCGTCCGTTGGCTCTTCGGCGGTTGGAGTGTCTGCGCGCTGGGGCTCGGACTCGGCGTCGCCAGAGGTGGAGCCAGAGGTGTCTGAGTCAGAGGCGGAGCCGAGGGTGTCTGCGCGCTGATTATCTTCCCGCGGCCCACCCCCAGATGACGCGACGGTAGGGGTGGTAGACTCTCTTGATATATCATCCAAAAATTTCATGTCCCTTTTAATTTGAGCATCATGCGACGGATCCAAGTCCTCCATCCAGTAATTTTTGCTACTACTATCTTCATTTAAATTATTAATTAAAAGATAATATTTAGTTAATGTATCAGTTAATCTTTCTGAACTACATATTTTTCTAAAGATGATGATTTTACATATCATTTCTAATTTAGTTTCCGTGATGAGTTGGTTCAGAGAAATGTTTTTTCCTGCTATAAGTTCTTTTATTTTTTCTTCACACTCGGTGTCATCTAACTTATCAATATATTTTTCAATCCTTTTGTATTTTATGAATTTAACACGATACAACGCCATCGACGCACTCTCAAAGTTTGTCAATTCCACCGGCATATTATCAATGTCGCCTGCCCACCCCGATATTTTTTCTTCTATTTGTTCATCACTCACGATTTTCAATTTTTTCTCATCATCACTATAATGTTTTATAAGATATTGTATAAGTTCCTTGTAGGTAGGTGTCTCAACATTATATTCTGCGGTCTTGATAAATTGTATAGCAAATGTGTCGACAAACTCTTTGTAACTTTCCTTATCCAGATCTTTTAATATAGTCGTAGTTGAAAATGTTTCATCATCTTTATCCGATTTGTAATCACTCAATTTAGATAATTTTTCATCTATTATTTCTTTAATTTGTTCATTGTTCAGTATTGTTGTATTACCATGATATAATTGATTAATTTCAATATCTTTATGCTTTAGAGAAAAAGATCTAATAGCAGCCATATTGGTTTCCCTATCTACAGCTTCTAAGGTTAATATACCATATCCAATATGTTTAGTGAAACGATCTTTAAGTTTATGTTTTACATTATCTATATTATCTAAAATAAAAGGTTTCTCTTCACCCTCTTTATTAAGTATACCCTTAATAATACTATCTGGTGTTGTAATATATTGCTCTATAACTTTATCATAGTATTTTTTCCAAATGTAATTATATATCTCTTTTTCTCTGGTCAATGTTTGTTCGCCGCCGAACGGACCCCAAGATCTTTTTTCACGAAGGAGTGTACTAACATATCTCTCTGTTTTTCTATTTTCACTAGTCATAGATATTGTATCTTGTTGCATCTTTTGAGTATTTTTAATTACATCCAGCGATAAGCTTTGATAAACATCAAATGTTATTAAATTAGATATTGTATCTTCTATTTTGTTACCACCTTCGACATCTCTCTGAGAGTTAGAAAGAAGCGTATACTTCATATTTATATTATCATTAGTCAATGCAACCGGTTCGATATCTTTTTTACCAATTGCTGTTTCTAATTGGCTAGTGTTTTTTATCCCCATAGCTTTCATCATAGGATTTTCAAATAATACCGTAATAGTTTTGTCTCTAATATTCTTTCTAATAGCTTCGCGGTCGGTCCGTTCTTTTACTTTTTCTGGTAGAGCTTTTTGTAATTCACTATTTAATAGTGCTCTTCTCTCATCGCGGTCGGTCCGTTCTTTTACTTTTCCTGGTAGAGCTTTTTGTAATTCACTATTTACTAGTGCTCTTCTTCTCTCATCCTTCTCCGTCATGTTCTGAATCAATTCTTTCTTGTATACCGTAAGAGCATCTGTATCCAAATCCTTTATTTCATCAAGTGTTTTTAATTTTTCAGCATCCGCAAACCCCCCCCTTTTATTTTCAAGTTCCTGCCACTTAAAGAGACTAGCGCCATCCAAATCCTTGAGACTATCCAGTGTAGCCGCACCACCATGCAATATATTTAAACTTTTTATATCACCAGTCATAGTTTCTTCTAAAAATTTTCCATACAAATCTATAAAAGTATCAACATTAGTATTTACAGTTTTAACTATGTTTTCTAGTACTTTCTTGAATATTTTTTTCCAAATGGTTAAGTTGCCATTGCCATCCTTTACAAGAAAGTTTAATCTTGTTGGATCTTTGTAATATTTAACAGTAATAGATTTCTGCATCTCCTCTGCGAGATAATCTACGGCTCTATCTGTGGACCTCGAGGTGTAAAGTTTATACTTTTTATTTAATGCATCCATCTTAACATTATTATTTTGCTCAAATGGATTTGGTTTTCCATCCGCTCTAAGAACATATGCGTGATCCTCATTATCCTTACTAAATCTATTAATAAATCTATTACTATTTAATATATCATTAATATACAGATAGTTATATAGTTTACATTTATTTGTAAGTCTATCAATGACTGAATTAGTACACATATTTGAAAATGGTCCTAAAGAACATTCTATAATATCCACCAACATAAAGTAAAATTGGTTCCCACTACCCTCCACTAAACTCGCTAAATCTGCTTCTCTTCTTTCTGCTAAATCTCCTAAATCTCCTTCTTTCGCCGTTATTTTATCTTTTATTCTTTGAAGGCCATCTTCTCCTAACACCGTTTTGTCTAAGATTCCTTCTGTAGTAAAAAAAGTCATAAGCGATAATAAATATTTTTTTAAAACTGGAATTATACTACTATCTCGGTTTTTGATTTTTTCATACTTTATATTGTAGAAATTTTTGGTATCATCATTAACTGGCTTAAAAATATCTTGTAATATTCTAGTATGAACTGAATCAGAATCTTTGAATTGTCCTTGCTTGTAAAGTCCCATCATTGATGATTTTGAAAGTGCTGCTCCTCGTCCCAATAACGTATTAACTACTCTGTCTGTTAAAAATTCGAGAAATGGGTGTAGATTAGTGATTACTTCAGAATAATATTTTGTCTTTTTCATAGTAGCATCTTTCCTCATCAAAGATGTTTTAGTTCGACAGGTATTTACAAAATATTCATTATCACAACATGTAAAAATAATATTTTTGAGTAATGTTCCTATTGTTTGGGTTTCATAATAATTTATCAGGTCTTTATTACATATATCCTCAATCCTTTTATGACCATTTTTAAATTTTTCAATATTTTCTTTAGGATCAGGTAATATATCTCTCACGGGGAACTGATTGTATACTTCATCTAATTGATGTAGATATTCTCTATAATCTGGAAATGCGCCAGTCTCTTCAGAAAGTCCAGCTTCATTAGTTTTCACTGAATAATCTCGTATATTACCCTTGTATTCAGACTTATCAAAAAAAGATAACCCGTCTAAGTTCTCTCCTTCCAATAAATCAAGACGTCTTTTAAAGCGGGGGGAGACTGCTCCTTCTGCCGTTGAAAATATGCTTTTATCAGTTTCTTTTATAAAACCTTTCAAACTATCGAAGATTGTATTTTTTATACCTTGTACAAATTCAGGCTTATGGGCAGAATCCAAAAATTTTATAGCATTTGATACTTCTGACGTTTCATTATATTGTTTAGCTCTTTTTCGCCTACGTGCTCTTTCTTCCGTATTTTCACCACCGTATTTTACACTGTTATGTCTTTTTCTTTGCTTCTTGTGTGTTGCGCTAACACGCTTATAACGGTGCTTCTTATGAGTTGCACTCACTCGCTTGTAACGATGCTTTTTGTGGGTCGCACTCACTCGCTTGTAACGATTTTTCTTATGTGTCGCACTTGCTCTTTTTCGGTGTTTGCGAACTTTACGGGCAGTTTCTCGAACTCTTCCACTCATTTATATATTAGAATATATTTTTTTTTGTTACTTCTTTTTAGTTTTTTTACATAAACCTTTTATTTTATTACAATTTAAATATTCTTTTTCATCAGGAATTAATTTTTGTAATTTTTCACATGTTCTTCTTAATTCACTACACCGTTGATTCAATTCTTTTTTTATATTTTGAGTGAGACCCTCCCTTTCACAATAGCAACAAGCAGCATAATTACATAAGCATTCAGTTACAACCAATACTTGATGATATTCTCTCAACGCTTCACATTCTTTACCCATATAATCACACATCTTTGATGTTACACGATTTCTTGTATTATGACAAAACTCTGATAGCTTCATACATTCACTCTTTTTCATTAATAATTAATAATTAATATTAGATATTAATATTATTAAATATGTTCTTATAATCTAATGTGGTTGGTGTAAGAAACGAAAACCCGATGTAGTAAAAATTAAAATATGGTGTAAATATTATAATATGTGTATTTGTGAAGATTGTTATGATAAAAAAAGAGGACATACTTAAGAATATGAGTCAATGGTTTGATAAATGAGTCTCGTTCAATGTGAAAAAGTTTCTGTAAAAGAAACCTCTGATGGAAGAGGTTTGGGTGTCTTTGCTAATACCGATATATCTTCCGGAGATATTGTTGAGATAGGAGTAGCCAGACGAGTTAATTGTGATGGTAATAATAATAATTACTTATTTACATGGAGTGAAGATAGAACTATATGGGCATTTTGTTCTGGATGTGCTACATTTTACAATACATCGTTGGATCCAAATACAGAGATGAGTAGAGATTTTGAAAATAACATATTTACAATTCATGCGATTAAGGACATCAAAAAAGCTGATGAACTAACACACACTTATCTCAGTCTCTCATGGAGGTTATGTTTCCTAGGTTTGAATGAAGAACTAAATCTTGCGAAAGATACCATAGAAGCTGATACTATTACCCCATCTCTTTAACATTTGCATCTGATTATCTTTATAATTAAATCTGTGTATTTTTTATAAATCTCATCCTGAGAGTTTTGTATACCATTTAGTTTATATTTGAGATCTTTAGTATCATTCTTAAGAGTTTCTTTATCTTCTTCTAATATCTTATTCTTATTCACGAGTTCATTATTCTTATTCACGAGTTCATTATTCTTATTCATGAGTTCATTATTCTTATTCACGAGTTCATTACAATTTAAATCAGAGATAATATATTTCATAAAGTTCGACATACCGTTCATTAATATTATAGCTTTATTATATCTTTATTACTCTTTCATCATCTTAAATAATTTAAGGAAAATTTGATAAGAATACAATAGGATAGAAAACAACTACATACAAAGGGATAAAGAAAGACCCAAAGAACATGAGCTCTCCAGTTGAACATACGCAAACAGAACCCACCGAGAGTTCCGGTGTTTCCACCAGCACGAACAATGCTGGAGGACAGTCCTTCCTCGTGACCAGGGAGCAAATGTTCCTGCGCTTCCTGATCCTTGGGTCCGATAAACCCCAATACTATGTCTCAGATAAAGAAAACAATCTGGAACATCTCACCAATATTCTCATGATGATTGAAGAGGGTTATGGGCTAAAGATGGTTCAGACCATGGTAGATGTAAGTCTAAATGCTAGAGCACCGAAACAAACATATACTTTCATCGCTCTCTCTATTTGTTCCCTGAATGATGATCTGGAACTCAAGAGAGCCGCGAATGAGGCAGTTCTCAAGATCTGTCGCATTCCAACTCATCTCTTTGAATACCTTGATCTCAGAGAAAAGATCTCGTTGAAACTCAAAAAGACCACGGGATGGGGGAAAGCTCACAGGAAAATTGTTGGACGATGGTACAATGAACACAAGGGATCCAACGAACTTGAACTTGTCAGGAGTTGCACTAAGTACAGTAATCGGCATGGATACACACATAGAGACGCTCTAAGACTGTGCCACTCTAAACCCAACTCTGGAGCGAGAAAGATTATCTATTCATATCTTACGAAAGGTTTTGAAGACTCTGTAACCGTTTCAAAGAGTATTACTGAAAAGAGTCTGCCAAATGATTCTCTTTTGAAGATCTCAGAAGTCCTTGATCATATCATCGCTGTTGAGGATGCGAAAGCTCTGAAACCGACTGAACATTCAAAGATGTGTGAACTCATTATGAAACATCGTTTAGTGAGAGAGCATGTTCCATCCGATCTTCTGAACTCCAAAGAGGTATGGATGGAACTCCTCAAGAACATGCCACTGACTGCCCTCATTCGTTCTCTCTCAAAGATCTCATCTCTCGGTATCCCCGACGATGAAGAACAATGTAAGAAAATTGTTGAGAAGATTAATAACAAAGAAAATATTGAACGCTCTAAGATTCATCCAATACAGATTATGGTTGCTCATCTTACTTACTCCGCCGGTCAAGGGAATAAGGGTTCTCTGAAATGGTCTCCGAATGCCAAAATTACAAGTGCTCTTGACAGCGCGTTTGAACTGGCCTTCAAGAATGTGATCCCATCAAATAAGCGTATCTTGAACGCGATTGATGTTTCAGGTTCTATGACTGCTCGGTGTAACGGTGGTTCGGGAATGCCCATAACATGTCATCAGGGCGCCGCGGTTATGGCTCTTATGATGGCGAGAAAAGAACCATTCTGTCACAGTGTAAGTTTCTCGGTGAATTACGCATCCACCAACCGATACGGAGAGACGACCATTACTAATGTGTTGAAAGAACTACCTCTAAGGAAAGAAACAACTATTAAGGAGGCTTTCGGAATTACTCAGGACATGGACTTTGGTATGACTGATTGTGCCTTGCCCATAATCTATGCTCTGGAAAAGAAGATGGAGATTGACACCTTTATCATTTATACGGACTCTGAAACCTACTATGGAACGATACATCCATTTGAAGCTCTCAAGAAGTATAGAAAAGAAATGAATCTTCCCGATGCGAAACTTGTTGTCATGGGGATGCAAAGCAACGGATTCAGTATTGCGGACCCAACTGATAAAGGAATGATGGATGTGGTTGGATTCGATGGTGCCACTCCTCAAATTGTTAGCGATTTCTCAGCTGGAAAGATATAAAATATCCTATTTCACGCTTACCAGAATTTGATTTATAAACAGAGTTATTTTATAATATAACTACAAAGATATGTTTACTAATAATCATGTCAAGAGTTTAAGAGAAGAACTTATATCTGTCCATGATGCGTATAAAAAAGAGATATGGAATATAGACGCGAAAAGAATTGATGGTCTTAGAGATTTGGAATTGTGTGAAAAAGTATACGATGACATTAAATTAGAAAATGAAAGACTCATTGAGGCAAACCTACGTTTAGGAGTTCTTGTTGAACAAACAGAAAAAGATGCTGAAAAATGGAAAGAAGCTGCACTCAAATATGAGTATCTTTGTGAACAGATGGATCGGGTAGGTTTGAAACAGTCGGATGATATCTTTGATTGTCACCGAGATATTGTGCTCCCTCCTATTACAGAGAGAGAAAAGAATAGATATGTCACTACCCATTTAACAGGGACAGACATAGATGAAGAGGTTGAAGAAATTGATGAAGGAATTAATGAAGGAATTAATGAAGTAATTGATCTAACAGTTTCTGGTTCTGAAGATTATGATATACAGGAGATTGTTCAGAGAATTACTGATAGTATTACTAATAATATTAATGATGATATTACTGATAATAATGTTACCAATGACAATCCCGGGGATGATTATCTAGAGTTTGAAGGCATATCAGAATTATTCGATGAAAATGTTGTTAATCTTTATTATGAAGAGTATGATGATGAAGACTATATGGATGAATTAGTTTATCGTGTGAATCGTTATATCAATCTCACTATATATTTGCCACGCGATGACCAATCAACCTAAATATAATGAATACGAACATCAAGATATTTGAAGAACTATTATACATCAGATAGTATGTTAGATATGGGTGAATATCGTTACATATTTTTTTACTGTATATCTCGTAAAGGACATAGAAGAAGATACAATTAATGATAGACGAAATTATTAAAATCGGATCTTTAAGTTTAGATACAAAGGGAAATAAACGGTGTGTAAATATCTTGGGGTAATTAAACTGTTTTATAATAAGGAGATTTATCAGAGCAAGTGTAATGACTATACCGAGTTCCAGTATATAATAATCGTAAACAAATGTGAGCATTGGTGTATTATTACATTCCTCTACCTCTTTTACATCATAAAGATATTTTATTACGATACTATTCGCAAGGATTATATAAAATAATAACATATATATTGTTTCGGTAATACCTAAAGAAAGATTCATTATATATGGGTATAGAAAATATGTTAGACGTTGATATTATACAGAGATTTAAAGTTGGGGGATTGTTCTTTTTACAGATGTACAAAGTCATGACAGGGACACTCTTAGCTCTTTTTGTCCCTCAAAAATGTGGTGATAGTATTTGTACGATTGATGAAAATCTCAACGATAATGATGATTTTCATATGAAAGTTTTAAGTTGGAATATTCTTACCTCTGTTCTTTTCTTAGGATATTACATCCTTGAACTACGAAGAGAAGAATGGTCGATCAAGTATCTGGATATAGATAATGATAAATCGGATAATTCTCTGAAAGAAGAAATTGTTAAATACAAAGAATTAGATGTAAAGATGGATCGCATGAACAAATATTATTATAATATTGTAAGAGTTACTATTGTATTCTATATTATTAATAATCTTCTTTCTATGAGATTACTGAAAGATAAATATTATAGCTCAACGACATTGTCTTGTTTTTTTAGTTTTTCTTTACTTGTGGGTATGAAACTATATAATTCATTTTGTGTCGCTAAAAACTCAGTCCTTCATGATAAAATGACAAGTGCTTATATGACAGAGTTTGTATCATACAATGTGATTGATAGTGATTATTTGCAAAGCGGTAAAAAATATAATATTTAATGATAAATATAGAATACATAAAAATTATCTAATATAGAATATAATTAGATATGAACAATACTACATATTCGGCATTGGTCCCAGAAGGTAATAATATTTTAGATAGTTCGGTTATAAATCGTGATTCGGGAGATATGAGAAACACAAACATGATGGGGTCTATATCCGAAGATATTGTTTCTAGAGATGATAATCTTATTTCTGGATATATTGCAAACAAAGATGATATTTTCAAAGGATTTGATTTAGACGAAGTTATAACATCTGTGAACAATGGGAGAGTCAAAGATGCCATGAAAGTAGCTGAAAATGCTGTTTCACAAGATATTTTCAACGATATCGTTATTAAGAGAGATAATTCAGAAAATTCTGTAAAAGGAATCGTTGAAGAAACGGCGTTAAGTAACTATTATTTCTCAAAAATGAATACTGATATAGTTCATGATACAATAAGATATAACATTTATAAAAATACAGGGGATGTTGTATCAAGACAATCTGAAAATGAGCTATTTATTATCATGCGTTCTATTCTTCTTCAATACGGCAATTTTAGAAGCGGATATGATGAACTCAAGAATGAGATAATTGATTTAAATGAAAAAGTTGTGGATTACTGCACCGAATATGTTTCTTCACAGGTAAAACAACATACTCAGTATGTCAATGAACTTGAACGTCTACCAACCCCCATTGATTTTCCCACAAGTTCAAGAGAATTTAATTATACATATGATATTTCTAATCTTTTGTAATTATTTTCTATTGTAATAGAAACATAATGGATATGAGTAAATTACCAACATCACCACCAGGGATCAGATATCTATGACCCACTCAAAACAGACTTAGAAGAAATAAATAGACAACTTTCTAATATGACTGATGAAAGCGCAGGATATAAAGGTTTAAAACAACGACGCGCATCACTCATATCTAAAATAAAAAGAAGAGATAAAAACAAAACTAGATCAGGAGAGTTCGGGGTGGGATAAGAAAATTGAATCGAAAAAAGAAAAAAGAAAAAAGATATACTAAAAAGAAAAGAAATACAAGAAAGAAATATAATAAAAAGAGATATACTAAAAAGAGATATTAATTCTTATCATTTAAATATATATTTATAATCTTATTCATGAATACTTCAAAAAAGATAGATGATAAGTTAAATAGCTGGTCAAAATCTATTCCTTTAATTATCTATGGCCAAGAAGGATCAGGTAAAACAACTCTTGCTCTTGAAATACTTGAAGGATATAATCTTATAAAAGTTCTCCCAGAAAACATTGATAATATTAATATTGAAGAATATATTTTATCTTCTATTTCTCGAAAGGACGTCATTCAAATGTTCAATAACTCAAAGGGGAAGGCTCTGTATATAGAAGATTTTCATCTTTTTAAGAACAATATACAAAGTAAAATAATCAACATCTTAAAAGGTTGTAAGATACCAATAGTTATTATAACGAGTAAATTATCCCGAAGTATAGATATTATAAAAAGAATTTCTTTATTCTTTGAATTGCAATATACAAATTCTGAACTAATCAAAATAATTAAGAAAAATATAAATACTAATTTAACTAACAAAGAATTAATTGACTTCATAAAAGATTGTCATTGCAACCTTAATACAATACTACTTCATTTAAATATTCTTAAGAATAATACAGACCATAGAGAAAAAACTGAAACTGTAACAGAAGAACTAATGAATAATAATATAAAAACCCACAATTACTTCTCTTTTTATGAATATAATACAATTAGTCTAAATATGTTGACTGACTTAAATAAATATATCTATAACGATAAGAATGGTGAACTATCTACTATTTATGATAATATTTTAAGAGGAGGTGTAGTTGAGTCTTCCATGTTAAATGATTCTATATACTTTGATTTATTAGTCATATATAATATAATATCACCACATAAGGTTATAAAAAAACATAGAAATAACAAAAAATATATATATAAATATAATAATTATCTTAGTAAATCTATGATATGTATTCATCAAAATAATATTCAGCAAGACCTTGAACTCATTTGCGACGATGATACCCTTATTCATTTTTTAGAAGATGATACCATAGTCCTCAATATAACAAGTTTTCCATTAATGAAATCATATATATTCAAACGATTAAATTATTTAGGAACTGTATTAGATATGAAAATTAGCAAGAAAATATTGGAAAAGAGAGTGATATTTTAGTAGTTTGTAATATCATTTACATTTAGCAATACATACTCTTCTTTTCTTTTTCAAAGTTCTTTGGATCATTCTTTTCAATGATCTCATTGAGCTTTGAAATCTCCGATAATATGTTCTCACTCTTACGATTGTAGAAAAAGAACTCTTGGAGCATCGCAGTTGTAATCTGTTTTCCACATATCATATTGTAAAACTTCTGGAACTTGTCCATCTGCTCAGGAAAGAATGATTCATACATATTCTTGATCTGGTATTCATCTATGTAATCAAGTTGTAATTTATAATCTACGCGACACGACCTAATCAATGCTGAATCAAATACCTGAGGATTATTTGCTGTCATGAAGATTAATGAACCTTCGGGGCAAGTGTGTCCGTCTAGAGCATTTAATAGTCCATTCAGTGTTAACATATTATTATCATCTCCCTCTTTCCTTGTGTCAAAGATAGTATCAATATCTTCTAAAACAATGATACTTTTTCGATCATCATCCCTATCTCTGACACCCGATAGTGCGTCTACTAGGGTGTAATCTGTAAGCTCTTTGAACATTGGAACAATATATATATCAGAATCTATTGCTGAAGCAATACTAGTAATTGTTGATGTCTTTCCTGTTCCCGGTGGTCCGTAGATTAAAACCACGCACTTATATGGGATACCGTGTTTCATATAAACTTCTCGTGTATCTTCATTACAAAACTCTTCGACAAACGAAATCATTTTTTCTTTTATATTTTCTTTTAGAAAGAGTGTATCTATTGGTCTTTTTGGAATCTTTGAAATCTGCGCCCAATATTCTTTCTTATAGTAATTAATAGTGACGGTACTATTAGTTGAAGATTCAATTAGTTTCACCTTTTCTTTTGCGTAAATATTAGCTTTCTCCATCATTTTCAGAAGTAGTTCTCTACTCTCACACGTTACCGTGAGTTTTTTCAGGAGAATATCTTCTCCACCACATCCTTCGGGATTTGTGAAAACTGTTTGTATCTTATTATCTCTTATTAAAGTTTCTATACAAATCCAGACTTCATACGAATCATTTTCAAACTCTTCTGAAATCTTGAACATGCTATCCTGTGGGACAATGTTCTTTAGAGTTCTTTTAGACTCATCTCTTCTCCATCTGTAATCATATCTTGGGAAAACTGTTTCACCTTTTACAGTGAAACTATGTATTTCATCTGAATACACATGATAAATATAATCCAATGCTACATTAAATGGACGATCATTCGAATAATAAATAAGGTTAAACATCTCTGTAATAATTAAAGGATTCTATTTTTTAAGTGGTGGAGGAATGAAGATGAGAGATGAGAGGATTATTTGGATGAAGAAGAAAATTTGATGTATGAATGATATGAAATCATAATACTAAGATTTAACAAAAGTAATTCGGGAGACCCAAATATTCACTTTAAGAGTATATGCCATAAAATAGTATAAATATGAATAAATACTATGCTTGTGGTAATTGTGGTTGTGTTTTTGTATCATATAACGAACTTACAGGACATTTCACGGGTGCTGACTGCTCTTCGGTGAAGTGTGAACTCTTAAATGAGGAGGACCGAGAAAAGAAAATTAGAGGAAATGTAGATAGATTATTTTTCAAGGGACTAATAGAAGATAATCCAGAAATATTAAAGAACAAAAAAGAGTTTATTAAGAGACTCAAAGAAAATGATTACAAAGATGATACCATATTTTTAGAAGAACTCTTGAAAGAAGCAACTAGATTACAAATGAATGGTGGAAGGAAAAAGTTCGCCATAACAACTTTACAAAAACTTTTGAATCCTAAAAAAAATGGTAATAAAAAAGCTATCGAAAATGAAGATACAATTATTAATTCTATTAATAATAATGAAAACATTTTACCAGATTATTTCTGGGAAGAAACTAAATTAAATCCCTTGAATAACTACGCGAAAAAACCAACAAAAAATAATGGCGTTAATATTTTACAAACATCAGAATGGGATGAATTAAAAAAGGGAACAAAGGAAACTAGAAGTACACCAAAAACAGATATACAGATATTAGATGATACGAATAAGGTAAATATATCTATTAAATCTGGTAAAGCTAGACTTACATCGGCAGACTGTTACGAAACAAACGCCATATTTAATTCTGTTTACAATAATAAATATCGAGAAAATGAAGATATAAAAAGTATTATAGACGAATTGATAATTCTAATGAAAAACTTAGGGAAAAAAACACCTATTCTTAGTGGAAGGACAGTTACAAGTATAAGAAATGAGATTAAGCAAAATCCCGATATTTCAGATGAAGATATAGAATGGGTTAAAAAATTACATGGTACAGAAGAAAAATGTAATGATTTATGGTTACAACTGAAAACAAACCATAAAGAATATGTTAAAGATATATTGTTTGAATGTGTGTCTGGCAATTATAAGTTCAGTGATAATGATGGACGTGCCGATTGGTTACTTGTTACAGAAAACTCAAGTTCTGTTAAATGTAAAGAAATCTTTAAACTTGATAAAAGATGTACCAAATTAGATTCTTATCTAATGGACGAAACAAAATCACCAAATGCCTTCAAGGTTAAAACAGGTGGAACGGGAAAGGAAATGTGGATTAGATTTTTGTAAATTTGATTTGAATTATATAAATGTTTTTTTTATGTAATAAATGAACTTTTCTTTCAAGAGCAATCATTATCCAATTGAAGTTTATAATATTAATGTTGAAAAGGGTAAATATTCATATCCAAAATGGCAGCGAGAAGATTGTTGGTTACCCGAATACAAAACTGATCTCATAATATCAATTCTTATGGGGATAGATCTTCCAAAAATATATTTGGGAGATGTTATTAATAATCCTGATACATTCATTATCGATGGAGGTCACCGTTCACGCGCAATTAATGAGTTTATTAATAATAAATATCCAATTGAATTAGATGGTGTCTCTGTTTACTATAACAAAGTTTTTGATAAACAAACTAGAAACAAGCGAATATTTACATGTGAAGAAAAAAAGATATTTGACGAATATAACCTGACAATCGTAACATATACTGAAATTACAGAAAAAGATTGTAGATATATTTTCAATAAATTGCAAAATGCTAAACCCATGTCAATATATGATATAATCAATAGTTGGCAATCAGAATTAGTCGATTATATTAGAGAATTGACTGATATAGTTATTAAAGATGAAACTATGATAGATATCTTTAATAAATTGAAAATAATAAAAAAACCTACAAAAACATCTATTATGTGTCAACTCTTATCATGGTTTTCCATTCAATTTCCTATTCTAGAAAAAAATATAGGCAAAGAGAAAGAAATAATATCTCTTATGTATCTTAAAATTGGAAATACTTTAGAAACTCCAATATATAAATATGTTTGTATGTATACTGATGAAATATCTGATCATATAAAAGAAGATTTCCAAGAAACTATAAAATATATATTAGACTATTATCATCATCATGATATATCTAATGCTGACATGAATACATTAATACATTCTAAATTAAACTTTATAAGTTTCAATATTACTGAATATGAAAAATTATTGAAAGCAATAAAAATATACGAAAACCACAAGCGTAAAGCTGATAATTATCAACAAAATAAAGAATATGAAAAACAGAAAGATGAATTATTATTATCTCAAACAATAAATGCAAAATACAATGGTAACATTGAGATATGGTCTAAATCTAAAAAAGTGGGGGGGAATAATTCTAGTGCTATGATAAAACGCATGGATATTGTTAAGGAGTATTGTTTGTAATTTCATAGTGATCAAATGTTGCCTTTATAACTGTGTGAACATTATTAACATTCACTGCATTACCAAATTGTTTATATGAATGCCGATCATTCTCTGCTATTTTGAAATCTTCTGGAAAAGATTGTAATCGCGCACACTCTCGTGGTGTAATATATCTTTTTTCTTTTCCATATATAGGTATCTGTGATATAGCAACTAATGTTGGAAAATGATGTGCTCTTTTTACTCTAATACCTGACTGTCTTATCTGAATAAAGTAGTTCCAAATACTATCATTTTCTTTGATGGGTCCTGCTTGCCATTCCAATTTACCATATATTTCTCTTTTTTGAATAATTTTCTTGTTCTTTTCATACCATTTATCCCATTGAGGTTTATATTTCTCTATAAGAGGTTTATTTTTTGTTATGTAATCTTTTCTCCAACTTGCATAATTATTAAACTCCTCTTCTGTATGATTGTTGTAATGTTCATTTATCATAATTGTAGGGGATATTTTCTCACCTTCAGAGAATATCTTTATCATTTCTTCCCAAGCATTCAAACACTTCAATATATCACCCTCTATCAAATATTTACTGTCTATATCTTCTTTATTATCTAAGAAATCCTCAAACTTAAAATCTTTTATTTTGGGTGGAAGTTCTACATCTTTACCATTATAGATATCTTTCCTCACACATACAAAGTAAACCCTATCTCGTTGCTGTGGTACACCATAGTGATGGGGTGATATCTCAAAAAGTTGAAGGACATAATCATTTTTATCTAACTTTTGTTTGATATATTCAATTACCTTTTTATCACCCACTTTTAGAATATGTTTTACATTCTCGAGAAACATGAACTTGGGTTTTTTAACATTCGCGATACGAATTATTTCATCAAATAATAATCCTCTATCATCTTCAAACATTTTCTTCTTCCCTGCATTCGAAAATGCTTGACAGGGGAAACCACCACATATTATATCTATTCTATCATCAATCTCTTCTGGGTTTATTTTTCTTACATCTGGGTGTGGTTCAACCCCGTAATTAAGTTTGTAATTCTCACGACACGCATTGTCTACATCGCATGCTAATATACATTTACAATCAAGTTTATTCAGTGCTTGATGAAATCCACCTATTCCAGAGAATAGATCAATATAATTCATGCTATTTTCGGTATTATTATCATCTATAATCATTTCCGTATTTTCTTCTTCAACAGTTTCTTCTTTATTCTCATCCGAAACAGTTTCAATTTCTTCAACTGATTCTACTTCTTCAACTGATTCCTCCTCAACAGATTCTACTTCTTCATTATTATTAATATAATCTTCAAATGTTGCTTCTTCCCTCAAAATCTTTACAAGTATTATCAATACCTCTAAATCTATTAGTCCTATTAAGTTCTCAAGTTTTTTCTCTCCTATCTTTATCCCTTTAAAATATTCTTTGTAAAGATATTCTATATCACATTTATGAAAGAGTTTGTCTAAGTTCTCTTTATATTCTTCTTTTTCTAAGATTATAGATATATCATAACTTTTCATGAGTTTTGGTTTTAGATGAGGTCTTACAAAGTTCCAAAATGGACCCCTAGTTTTATCATCAAATGGTTTCCCTGTCCTAGGACAAATATAGGGTTCATACTTTTTATCCTTAATATCTCCTTGTTTAACGACTCTTTTTTTATCACCCTCAATTATTAATCTATAATCATCACGCATGTTTTCATTCATTTATATTATATACAAGATTATAGTTTAAATCAAATTTTCCTTTAAATTGTTGGTAAAAATAAAAAAAACTGTGTAAAAGGAAATATTGATTAACTAAATTATATATTATATTTATGAATAATATTGATGAGATCTTTAATATCCATAATTTTCTAAGATCTTTAGAAACTCATTATTCATTTCAGGAACATCTCTATCATCATTTAGATACATAAGTATCTTTTCCTCTAACATCATTTTAAGATTTTCTTGAACTTCTACCGGTTGTGTTTCAGGTTCCGGTTCAGGCTCCGGTTCAGGCTCCGGTTCAGGCTCCGGTTCAGGCTCCGGTTCAGGCTCCGGTTCAGGTTCCGGTTCAGGCTCCGGTTCAGGCTCCGGTTCAGGCTCCGGTTCAGGCAACTGATGCCACAGCTCCCCAGGATTAGGTTTAGGCTCAGGTTGTGGTTCAGATGAAATACTACGAGGTGAACTTGATGGAGAAGTATATGAATCTTCTGAGTCTGATTCTGAATCAGATTCTGGCACTGGGTGAGGTACTGGGTGAGGCACTGGCTCTGGCACTGGGTGGGGTTCGGGTTCAGGCTCTGCCTCAGGTATATTCTGAAGAATATATTCTTTATAATGTTCAGCGTGTTCAAGAACTATTTGTTCAATAGTCCTTTGAAAGGGTTTCTCAAGTTTCTCAAATTTTATATCTGCTTTTTGCATATTTACACCAATTAAACTGTCTGTTATTTCATCTGATTCATAGGTAAGAACAAACCTTGTATTAGAATATACACCCTTCTCAGTATAACTTTTAGGATTATACTGAGTATTTCTTCTCTGTCTACTTTGTAGAATCGTATTATTGTATTTATTCAAACAGAATCCATTCCTAATTACATATATGTTATTATCTCTACCTTCATTTTCTGTATGTCCATTTGTATACTCATAATCACATGCTGAAGATAGAATGAATGTACCTTTCTTTTCATATCCATTAAGATCTAATTCACTAATTTCTTTGAGTTCGGTGCTATATGATTGTCGAATCTCTGAAATTAATTTAATCACCTTTTTCACACCATCTTCTTCTACCACATATAGTTTGTCTGTTCCTTTCATATAGACATCAATATTTGTAGATCTTTTCTTTTCATCAATAATATCCTCTTTTAGAATAGGTGTATATTTAAGAATACCGTTGTCTGATTCATTGAAACAGATACTCATTCCACAGTGATTTAGTCTTTCATTACAAGCTAGAGAGAGATCTTTCCTTAGTTCATTTTCACAATCCTTTAGTTTCTTTAGTCTTGATTCTGTAAGCTCAATGAAAATATGTGTTCCCGTTTCATCGGTAGGATACTCTTTGTATAGCTCACGAGAATCTATACTTTCTTGACCAGAAAAGATCTCATGAACTTTTACCTGTCCTGCCCAACCATTTTCAATAAGTCCTTTCCCAATCATTGTATAGCATACTGGATTACATTCTTTCGCTTTAGAAATTGTAATACACATACCATTATAGTTATAATCACCATTTAGACAATCACCTATTCCGCTTAGATGAAGTTGTCCTGCTTTTCCTCCAAAATTAAACTTCCCGTGTTTTCTTTTCCCCTTTGTTTTCCCAAGAAGATTAAGACTCAACCCCATTGTTTCCATATCCATTCCAGACCCATCATCTGAAATGAATAGAAAAGATTTACCATTATATTCTATAAGTTTTACCTTCATCATTTTTGAGGAAGCATCATCTGAGTTTTGATATAGCTCAATGAAGTCATCAAGTTCTGTAAATGTATTCTCTTGGAACAGAGCATTAACAATCCCCTTCTCATCGGTTTTTGAAATGTAATCACTCATTTTTATCTCTTTTTTTGTTTAGTGTATTTTCTAATACTTTAAATCAAATTCAAAACAAAAAAACTATACTAAACGAAACTAAAAATTATGAAATAATATTGATGAGATCTTTTGTTTATTAATGAAATGGAGACTTTGACTTGGTTGTCCCCCGGGGAACATATTTCTCCTTGTAACCAGCTACACTTTTCCACCATGACCAGCCTACAGTCAACCGAAGTGGACTCAATTCTAGAACATCTCTATCCTTCACACTATCTGTCGGTTGTGCTGTGTGCGACTGCTTTGCCCAACTCTTTTTCCTTGCACTGGGTAGTTTGATATCTTGAACCCGATAAAGTTCAACATCTGCTGTCCGCCAATCTTCCCCAACGATGAACCCCAACCAATCATCCTTTCCTATCCGATTGTTCACATCTGAGTCCCAGATTGATTTTCCATCTTTCTTCAACTCTTCCTTCATCTCCTTGTAATCCCGGACGGCTTCTTTTGAGGAGATACGGACGATGAAGATATCTTCTCCCTTCTTCGGCACTTCTTCAATCCTAGGAACCCCTAGTTCGTGAAGCCTCTCTTGAGCTTCCATAACGAGTTCCCCCATCTCTTGGAGGAGTTTCAGTCTTCTCTGCGAGAAGGAGGCATCCATTTCTTCCCTGAGAGTTTCTCGCGTGTCTTCCCCTGAACCAATTGATTATCTCTAAGTTTGTTTGATATCCTTAAATATTTAAAGAACATCAAATTTTCTTAAGAACCATCTTATTCGGAGGATTATCTCATGTTTTCCTAAAATGTGTTTCTTTATTAATTTATATTTAAACCAATATTATCATATTAAGATATCATATACTAAATATGAATATTGAAAAATATACTGTACCCAAGTATAGTGATTTATCACCCTTAGATATTGATGATTTTCCTTGGTTATATGAAAGAAAGAATGATCTAAAACGTGAAGATGTAGGAAAATGGATGTTGTTTTATGATAAATCTAAGATTAATGATGCATGGACAAACGCTACAACTCTTTACAGAAATGATGAATTAGATGGTGTAACATCTATGAAATGTTCAACTTCATATAATAATCCTAGAGCAAATGATGATAATAGTGTTATTATCTTGTATTGTAATAACTCACAAGATAAAGAAACAATTATGAATACTGGTAAAAATATACTGAAACTCTTTGAATATGAAGAAAAAGACACCATTTATTACAAAACCGATGAACAAACTAAAGACGGAACTGTTGCGACTGGTTCAAAAAAAAATCATACATACAAAATTATAAATCCTTACTATAAAACTCCTTGTTTATTTAATAGTGATAGCGATAGTGATTAGTGATTAGAGTTTATTCTACTCTCTTCATTATAAGGATATAGTCATTAAATTCTGATTTAAAATCGGGCCACCCTCCTTCTTTAATTTCTAATATTTTAAACTTTTTTCCAGTGGGATCAGTTCTCTTAGGCTCATATTTCCACCATAAATCAATAATTACTCCTTTTTGGAATTGTTCTACTCTATTATCAAGTCTATATTGTTTGTCACCAAATGGATGTTGAATGTTTCTTCCAAGCTCACATTCATTAATTGTGACATATCCTTTATTTCTTTTATACTTTTCACAATATTCATCTGTGAAAAACTTTTTGGGGTTTCTTTTGATAGTATTCATTTTCAGTAAATATTTATATACTATAATGAAATTATTTATAAATCAAATTTGATTTAAATATTATTTATCTATCATTATAGTATAAACAGAATGTATAACGTTGAGAAAATTAATCGCACCCGAAAGGTTCTTAAAGAACTCTTGAATGATGAATGGGATGTTTCTGTTATCAATGATTTGTCATTAAAAGAGCTTGAAATTATGTATGAAAATGCTAATACTAATATTCATGAAAACACGGGGTGTAATATTACTCTGGAGAATAGAAAGATTAAAGAGCACAAACTCCATATCCTTTACTATAATTTCCCTGAATTGAATCGCGGAGGAACTAAAATAAACAAGACATGTTGCGAAAAACTTGTGGCACTTTATAAAGACTCCGCTGAAGATGAAGAAGGTATCTTTGAAAGGGATGACAGTCTCCTTGTAATTATTAATGACCCTGTTTCAGAAACAATTGAGAAGGGAATTGAAGATATGTTCCTTCAGAACATGGATCTTATTCAACGCGAAGGTTTAAGAAAAGAAATTGAAGAAAAAAGACTTACACTCGGTTTGGATAAAAGTTATTTTCGCAATATTCAAATGTTTCATATAGATCGTCTCACCATCAACATGACTAAACACGAACTGGTTCCAAAACATATTAAAATTAATACTGAAAAAGTGAAGAAAGAATTGTTAAATAAACTTGAAATCACGCAAAATAAGATGCCAGTTATTCTTAGAACTGATGCTATTGGTAAATTATTGCGAATAGTCCCTGGAGATATAGTTGAAATACACAGAAAGTCGCAGCAAACAGGTATCACAAAATATTATAGAGTTTGTAAGTAATTATATGATATTAAGATTACAAACCTGTAATATTTGCTAATCCGTTTGAGAAAGAACTGAATCTTTTATCATTTGGTCATATACATTTCTGGGGACTATTTTTACATCAACTCCCTTTTTACATTCGGGAGCTATTTGGTTCACGTAACCAGCCGTTATACATATCAATCCCAAGACAAGTAATACAAAAGATATCTTCATTTATAATATATCTTTTATTTTTTTTGTACTTCTAGACAACTTATATGATTTCACTATCTCTTGTTTTGAAACCATACGATCCATAACTGTATCTACTTTATTTTCATCTTCTTTAAAGAACTCAGCAAGACTCTCCTTAATAATATTTTTACTCAATGGTTTTTTTGTATTTCTTTCATTACATTTCAATTTCCCCCCCTCTGTATTGAGATCACTTATATTATACTGTCTCATAAATAATGTTATTTTAGGTTCGAGTTGTTTGTTCTTTTTAGCTCTTAAATCTTTTATTTTCTTATTCATTTCAGCAATCTCATCATCTATACCTATCCATTGTTTGACATTATCTTTGAAATATTTTAGTTCTGTAGGGGGAATATCGGTAATAATATTCATAATATTGTATATACTATTATTTTCTTTAAATAACTATTTAAAGAAATATATTGGAAAATAAATAAATAATACTATTTATGACATCGGTCAAACAGAGACTTACTAAAAAATGCCATAGTGATCCCAGGGTTACAGTAGATGCCATCCATAATGAACATATAAAGAATCTCTCTGAAGAAAAAATAAATGATTATTATCTAGATAACGGATTATTATTAGATAAATATTATGGTTCCGATAATTTATCATCAAACTTAACCACCGATCAATCTCATGATAAAAATAAAATGTCTAAATGTCATATATTACAGTATTTCCCCACAGATCATAAAATTGTAGAGAATAATTCCATGGATAATGTTCAGCAATATATTGAGAATATCGACGATACTACATTGGATACAAATAAATTAACAGTGCAGATGGATAAATGTCCACTTTGTAATTCTAAAATGAATATAAAATATTCAAAAAGTGATATAATATGTTTTCAATGTGGATATAGTGAAAATATTATTATACATTCTGAAAAATCTTCTTATAAAGAGCCACCGAGAGAAGCCAGTTATTTTGCATATAAAAGAATTAATCACTTCAATGAATGGTTGGCACAATTTCAAGCCAAAGAAACTACTGAGATTTCAGAATGTGTTTATAAATCTATATACGATGAAATAAGAAAAAATAAAACTATTAATATTAGTGAAATATCTTACAAACAAGTAAGAGAAATTCTAAAAAAACTTCAACTTAATAAATATTATGAACATATTCCTCATATTATTAACTCCATGAATGGTAGAAAAGCACCAATTCTTAAAAGATATGAAGAAGAAAAATTAAGAGGTCTTTTCAAAGAAATACAATTACCCTTTACAAATAATTGTCCTCATGATAGAAAGAACTTTTTATCATATTCATATGTTCTTCACAAGTTTTGTCAGCTGCTTGAATATGATGAATTACTAGAGTTCTTCCCCCTATTGAAAAGTAGAGAAAAACTACAGCAACAGGATCTGATATGGAAACTTATTTGTAAAGATTTAGAATGGGAATATATACCAAGTGCTTAAATAATTCAAGCGTTCACATAATTTGGAAAGCATACATCTATTATGACAAATGTTGTTGATGCCATCAACCCCACTTGATACGCATGCTTTTTTAGAACTCCACAACTCGGTATCGTTAATGTGGCCATTGATACTACAAAAAACATTATAAAATATTTTACAAGATTATTTATTTTTATTTGTATCTTAATTCCCTCTTCCTCATTTAACTCTTTCATATTTAATTCACTCATTTATATTACTTGATATAATATTTTCACTGTTTGTTTATACTTAAAGAATAAACAACAAACTCAACTATAATATATATATGGCTGATATGAAAGAAAAGACTCAAACAGAAGATAAGACGGATTATCTTTCTGTAGATGACCCTATTCCTGGGCAGAATTATGTTTGTATGTCTTTTGTTTCTCCAGAAAAGATCATCCAAGATTTCAAGGGTTTTCAAATGTGCAAGTTCTTACAGAGTTATTGTAAGGAGCAAGATCTAAAATATGACGATCTATATTCTAAGTTTGAAGATTATATTTACAAGTATTCTGAAGAGCTTGAAAGAGATTTTGATGAAAAGAATGAATACAAGACATCTATGAGAGGTGTAAAGGTTAGGGGTGTATACTTAACGAAGGACGAAGCGGAAATAAGAGCTAAGAGTCTATCGAGAAAAGATAGCACATTCAATGTATTTGTGGGACAGGTAGGATACTGGCTTCCATGGGACCCATGTGCCGATAATGTGGAAAAAGAGGTATTTCAGAATGATGAACTGAATACATTAATGGAAGGTTATGAAAAGAATAATATAAACCGTGAGATCTTTTATGAAGAAGTCAAACAAGAGAAGGTTAAGGCTGCCAGAGATGAATATATCGCAGCAAAGAAAAAGAGAGAACAGGACAAGAAATTAGAAGAAGAAGAGAAGAAAGCAGAGGAAAAGACGAGAGATATTGAGGGAACAATTGAAGAGGGGACTACAATTGAAGAATTACCTGAAGATCCTGTGCCTGAAGAACCTGTGCCTGAAGAACCTGTGCCTGAAGAAAAGATAGATTATAAATTGAATGATGATATCGGTAATTCTATGGAAAATCTTGATCCCTGGATGGCGAGAAAGTTGGAAACAACTGATGAACCCGTCAAAGAGTCTGATAATGAACCCGTCAAAGAGTCTGATAATGAACCGGCGTTTGACCCCACCTGTCAATAATATAATTTCTCTATTGTATTATAATAGAGTATTCATATAAATGAAAGTTGTTCGTAATTTACTTGTAGTTTTTGGAATTATTATCATTACCTACGGGATTATGATAAATATTAATCGCAATAAATATACAGATATGTGTACAACCGTATATGTTGTTAAAGATGAAGACCAAGATCATATTTTGGATAATGGTGATTTCATGGTTGTTAGAAATAATAATGAGAACATTAATGTTAATGATCTTAAAAATGAATATAATAATTCAACCTTGGGGGGGGATTTCTTTAAGTATATGAATCGTTTACACCCCAGTCTCTCTGAAAATGTACACGATGAATTAAGTGATTCACAGAAACGAATTGTTCGAAGTTATAGAGATCAATTGAAGAATATAACGTCCAAATCAGAAAGACAACACCTATATAATCAGTTCACACATGAATTTATTTCAGCATCCCCCATGTATAATCTAGTCTCCAATAATGGAAATAGTGTCAATCGTATTAGAGAATTAAGAACATAAAAGCTAAACTAAATTTGATACATAATCTATCACACCATACTATAAATAAATACTGATTGAAAGATGCACTTTCATACCTGCTTCAACAATCTGAGCTTTCATGGATTCAAGAGCTCAGTTATCAAGAGTGGGATCTGTAAGTATACTAGGAGGTCTGAACATGATAAACTCGTATGGTGTGTGATGGAAATGGCTCACTTTCAGATATTGGTTAAAGATGATCCAAAGGTGAAGGCGATTATCAGTAATCTTATCAGTAGACTGAAGATTCTTCTTATGGAAGACATTCACGTTCTTGAAGCTGAGAGATGTGCTAGATGTATCAAGATCCTCGATGAGTATGAAGGAAATCGAGATAAAAGACACCATCTTTTAAACTTCTGTGAAGTTCTGAAAGACTCAAAAAAAGGAAGACTAACAAGTTACTACAATAAATGGTATCAGCATCATGAACTTGATGATTACGATGTTAAGGACTTGAAACTGGAACATGTTATCAAGTTCAAGAAGACCGGAGATTCCGATGAGTTCTTGAGACTTGGAGAGAATATGATTCATTATCTGAATACTGATGATGAAAGATTTCTTGGGATTTACACTCATCTTTTGAGAGCGGGTGATCAGGGGAAGAGATATTCAAGGAGAAATGGCTCTCTTCTTTGGTGGGAGATTTTTGAGGATCTTGTGAAAGAAGACGAAACTATGATGACGATTTGGAAGATGGCCTTTCATGAGTTCAAACGACTCAATCTTAAGGAAAGGTTTCATTTTGGGATATGGATAGGTCTTGTTTATTGGAAGAGAAAAGAACTCATCAAAGTTTGTGAAGAACCGAAGATATTTGATGAAATTGATTGTGAAAGATATTATGATACGATGCAGAAGATGATCATTGATGAGTATGTTATCAAAGACTTTCATGTGAATAAGAACCACGGATTGGCGAAGTTTGCCACCGAGGGAGCTTTCGTTCCAGACGAAGATCTTAGTTCATTTGAAACCGGAGAAAAATATAAGGAGTACTATATCACCGACAAGGTGAATACTCCTTTAAAACAGAAAAAGGGAGAGACAAAGAAACAGAAACAGAAAGACAAAAAGAAAGATAAAGTGAAACAGATAGAAGATAAATCTTTGGCGACGATGTTCACTTTCAGAGGAAAGGATTACTATGTTACAAAAGAATCTGACCCCGAGTTCATTTCATGGGAGAACTTCTCAAACATAAAAATACTTGAGGATGGTGTGTGTGGGGGAAAGGTCTGTTGTATTTCGGTTATTTATGAAGGAAAAAGATATATCTTGAAAGAAATGAGAGAGTCCATGAACTATGGAAAAGATTACCTTTTAGCAGATAGATGTAAGAAACTCTTCTCTATGAAAGATATGAATATGAGAAGAATAAAATCTGATAGAGGACAACTGAAGATTGATAAAAGTAAGAAGAGCTATGTGAATAATGTTCAGATTGGAATCAAAGAATGTATATACTGCATGATGGATTACTGGGATAATATTGGTGATCTTGGAAAGAATAAAGGACTCTTGAAGAAGGATAGTGTAAAAAGAAATTGTTTGAAGATTAGACTCTTTGACGGGATCTTTCGAAGTAGTGATAATATTTTAAGGAATATTCTGGTGAATAGTTCGGGTGAACTTCTGAGTATAGATGAAGGCGATCTATTTGGAAAGAGAAAGAATATCTTTAACAAAAATGATTGGTGTAAGGATAATTGTTCTCAAGAACTCTTCGGTGAAGTTCTTGAAGATATCATGAAAAATAAATATATGAAGATTGTTCAGATTACGAAAGAGATGATAAAATTGGATATGTATAATTCAGAGTTTTTTGAACGATTCATGAAGTATGAAAAAATAGTTGTGAGTGAAATTGAATAATGTAATTAAAATATCTTCCCCAATAAAGAAAATCTAGATCTTCTTTTAGTTTTTTTAGTCCTTCTTCTCTTACCCCCCCGAGGTGTCTTATAATTTTTCTTCTTATTTTTTCCAGACCGCTTCTTCCTTCTTCCTTCTGGCTTCTTTTTCTTTTTTGTTCTTTTTGAGCTCGCCCGGGAGGGTGAGGGACTGACTCCCATTTCCGCACCTGTTTCATTATCAGCACTCATTTCCGCATCTGTTTCTTCATCCGCATCTGTTTCATCTTCCACATCCATCCCTGTATCTACATCATATACACCCTGTTTTATATTTTCGAGTGCCGCCATCATCTCATGATTCAAAGCATCTGTATCAACATAATCATTAAAGTTTTCTCTGTAATTTTCCGCCATAGTCTCTGCGCGACAGATTCTTTCTTCTTCATCTTCGGTAACCGCATCAAATACGTCAAAGTATATTGGTAAAAGTAATGCGTTATCATTTAATACTTTCAAAATAGGATACCCCGGACCTCTACTACGAAGTTCTAGCAACTTTGAGTCTCTCGATCCCTTGCGTTTTTCCGATGCGTTCGTCTTCCTCACCCCCCTCCTTTCTTCTGAAGATAAGGTGTTTCGCTGTTTCAATCGATTACTCGTGGGATTCCCCCCTTTCTGTTTTGAATCAATACTTTCACCTACTAAATCTATCCACTCAGATTTCCTCCACTCCTCTATTATATCTTTGAGCATCGTCTGCTTGATATTTTCCCCAACAAACTTCGAATAATGAACTTGTATCTTTTCCTCTACTCTGAAATCCAATATTTTCATAGATAAATCACATAGAGCCGTTCTGAATCGAGGCCATTCATCTTCTGTGACAAATCCTCCTCCTTCACTTGGAGCTTTCTCATATTGTGCTTTAAAAACACCATCAATACCTTTTGACAAAACACCACACATAGCCCATTTCATCGTATTGTCGTGCATAGCATTATATCTCTTCTGAACCCATGCGGGTCCAAGAGGAGTGTCCCGGGGCCGAGCATCGATGTCATCCTTGAATCTATCTCGCCATTTACTAGAATTACTACCTCCCCCGCCCTTTTTCCCATTAATAGGTTCATTTGCCAGGCAGTTAAGAACATATTTTATACCAGCCTCATCACAATAATCTTCTTCATCTAATATGGGGAATCCACGCTCCGTCATCTCCACCCAGTCTGCATCATTTCGCGCCGCATTCCAATCTAAGCCTAAGAAGGCATGATCTTTTTTTATCATATTACAAGCTGGATGGGCCCATCTATACATAACACCTGTTTCTTTTTTACCACCACCGTGATCATATGCTTCACCTACATCCCCCGTCCCATCTCCTATCAAAATATCTCTCCATAATTTATAAGCTTCTCTAGTTATTTTCATACCATTTCCATCGACTGTCCCGTCTGATCCCTTATTCTTTTCAAAGTATGCATCTATAGTTTTTTCATAGTCAGGTCCACTCAAACCACACAGTGCCGCCAAAGATGTGACAGGGACAACATGCTCACATTGAGAACCACTAGCATCTTCACCACTCTCGCTATCAATTATTTCACCACAAATATAACAATACGCATTATTATTGGGTTTTCGTCCACAAGAATCTAAGCACTGTCTTGTTATATTTAAACTCGCCTCAATTAATCCGGCTCTGGCTTCTATCTCAAACTTTTTATTGTTTTTTGCTATATCCTCTTTTATTTTATCATCGTTTTTGGGAACTTCTGTATACATGGCTCCCATTTCCTGCCCAAATTCTTCAAATTTCTTTATATCTAATGCCCACTCATAATAGGGATTGTTCTTCTTCTTATACAAAAAAACGTTTATTATAGTTTGTAATTTTCCATAATCTTCTTGTAGTTTCTTATTCCTTTTATCATCTAATAATAAAGTTTTGGTCTCCGGCATTCCCGAATCTTCATATTCTTTCATTAATTTTTTCGAATAAAAGTCTTTAGCATCCCCCTTTTTTTTTTTGAACATCTTAGTGTATTTGTATATAGCACTGTCCCTGTGTGGTGGGTCGATTTTCCCTCCTATAAACTCCTCCTGAGTCTTTTTCCAAAGGGCTATCACATCTTTTTCACTATAACCAAATCTATCTTCAAGAAGTTTCTTTACCATCTTTTGCTGTATTTCACTCCCTATATTAAATACCGAGGGTCCTAATTGTTGAAGTGTAGACATATAATATATAATATATAATATATAATAATGAATACTTTGACAGTTAAAAATACAATTTATTTCTCTATTATTGTTCAAATTATAAGCACCGTGATAACATGGGAAGGAATATTTGCAGATCTAAAGGGTTCAGAGCAAGTCCTGAAAGAGATTTTAGCAATAGAGAATATAGTTCAGATTATAGAGTTCACATTTTATCTTTACATCGCATCGTATAATACCGATGTTGCAAAAATGGGTTCTCTAAGATATGTGGATTGGTTTATTACTACACCAACGATGTTGTTCACAACAATAGTCTATATGGAGTATAATAATACCAAGGGTAGAGGGGAAATTCTAGATGTCAAGAAGTTTATAAGTCTTAACAGAATGAAGATATACAAGATATTTGTAAATAATTTCTTTATGTTATTATGTGGATTGCTCGTTGAAAGAAATATTATCAATAGATATTTAGGTATATCAATCGGTTTCTATTTCTTCTATCAAACATTCTTGATTATTCAGAGTTATGTTAAAAAAAATAGTATCAACGATAAACTATACAAGTTTTTGGTGATTGTATGGGGTTTGTATGGGTTTGCCGCATTACTCTCAAATAAAAATAAAAACGTATCTTACAATTTATTGGATCTAGTGGCTAAGAATTTTTATGGTCTTTATATTTATTTTATCATTAAGAGTCTCTCTTAGAACGCTCCAGAGTATTCACTCTTTCTTGGAGAAGGTCTATCTTATATTCCAAATCAGAAACTCTGGATTGATAATCATTCATATCCAGGAGAGTTTGAAACCATGAAACAAGTGATGGGATTGAAGAGCAAATAGTTGTGATTACTACACCAAACACCAGAGTATCTACAAAACGTGTCATACCCTCTTTAACTTCAGAAGGAGTTATGAAAATCACAAAGAAGATGGACCAATAAGCGAAGTCTTTTACTGTGATGAACATCTTTGTATTTATTTTAATATTTGTTTAACAAATATCTTATATCAAATTTTTTATATCAATCATATGGTTCCGTGTTTTTGCTTGATATACTTTATCACCCCTATATCACTCGTTCTCTTATTCAATGCCTTGAATGTTTTGTTGTAGTCTTGAAAGACCTCCTTAATATTGTGTTCTCTGGTTGTCTCAGTGAACAATCTTATTGTTTCATCCAAATCATTGTATAGATCGAAGTATTCAATGTTTAGATTCTTGTGAGTCTCCATTTTTTCAGAGAAATTAAAGATAACATTTATACCGGATACCAATGTTGTGATAAAAGTTAATTTTCTGTCTATATCTAAATCTTCAGGAGTCATGTCTTCATTATCATGAGAAGATATAAAATATGTTGTTAGAGTTGACAAACCCAAAGTTGATAACTTTATTATTTTATCATACATAAAATGAATAGATTTACAATCAGAGTGAGCTTTCTTGTAACGCACACATTTATCTCTTAAATCTTCTAAATCTTTAAGATAGTGTATCTTTTGAGGAGGTACATTTGTAGTCAATGTTCCACCAGGTTCTTCATTATCCCCCAATATATGTATGTGTTCGTCTGTATTGCAAGTATCAATTATTTCTTCTTCAGCGCGTGGCCTCATTATATATATTATTATTTATAAAAAAAATTATTTATATATTTTTTTATAAGTTTTATAAGTTTTATTTTGTAAGTATGTAATGTATAGTTATTTGGCTTTCTACAGAAGGATTTCAATCATCTTGTCAACGATGTGATTTCTTCCCTTTGTCCCGAGTTCTTCAGAGTTCCTGTGAAGAAGCCATTCATACATCAGGATCTTAGAAACCTTCTCAGGGGCGTTCATGTTCCACATCATATCTCCAAACCCGTCGTAACCGTAGTAATCTTGAAACTCACTAAGGGTGTAGAACTCGTGGTCAAATGGATCAATACGCCTTTCTTGATAAATCTCATCGGCATAGTCGTCGTAGTCATCATCGTCATCATCATCCTCATCGTCTTCATCTTCTTCATCATTCATATTTTGAAGGAGTTCTTGTTCCAGTCTTTCTTCCAGCTCCTTGTAGTTTTCTTTGAGAAGAATATTCTCGTTGTTGAGACATTCGTTGATCCGAACTGTTTCTTTCAGTGCGAACTCTACATCTGTGAGAGACTTATCTGAGATATTTGAAACTGAGTTGTTGTCAGAGTTTTCAGAGTTGTCTCCCACACAAGTCCATTCATCATTTCCGGTGGGTTGTAGAGAGCAGGGGAGTTGTTCGAGCGAGTAAGCCTCATTAAAGAGATTCTCTGTGTATGCTATGTTAGGCATTTTGCCCCCCAAGTGATAGATACCTCCCTCCTGTTCGTGAGACATCTTTCTCCAGGTCAGGGTGAGATCTGGCGTGCTGTCGGTGTCATAGAATACGACATCAATGAGTTCAATGGGATCATCTGGTAGACCTGTCGGTTCAAAATCACGGATGATAAAGTTCCACTTAGTATTTGGTTCATTCATTGACGTATAATACCTTGCCTGAGAGAGAAGGACGGACCCGTAGTTGTCTTGGTCCACAGAAAAGTCGGTCGGAACCCATTGGAAAACCCCATCCTTGCGAGAGAACTTTACCCAACACATCCCTCCGTCCCATGCCTTCGTGAGCTTGAGGATGTGGACTTCCATCGCCTCAGATGGCAGTCTCTTATCCCACTGCTCTCGGCCTTTATCATCAATCCCCTCCACGAAGTAGACGCGAGAGTTCATTCTCTCTTCTTAGACGGTTGAGCTTTCTCTAAGATGTAAGAGTGTTCTTTGTTCTGTGTTCTTTGTCTGTGTTCTTTGTTCTTTGTTTGTTTGTTTGTTATTACAACTTGACCATCCCACATCAAATTTAATACAACTGAAAGATATATATATAATATGAAAGGGTTATCTCAAAATAGCTAATAGATATTTATCATGTAAATAACATACACAAATATCATGATTACCAATAACCAACCGAAGAATAAACATATACTCTTACACATTTTATCCAACTCTTCATTATTTTTCCTGAGAGCTTCTTTCATGATAGCTTCTCTTCTAATGGCTTCTTCATTCTCGTAAATAGATTTCCCGTTGTCTGACAACATATTCTTTATTATCAATTAAATTAATAATTCTCATCAAATTTACATATCTCCATAAGATTCATTACACGATACTATGTGTTTGTTGTAATCATAATTTGACATATATCTCCGTCTACACCTAGGACAATATACATCCTGTATTAAGTACGCATTTAAAGATTCACTATTTTCCTTAAAAAAATACGATATACAGTTCCCCATTGTTGCTATGATATATTATACTATGATATTTTTTCAAATTACTACTCTAATTTCTTTGAACCGAGAATATAATCAGCAAAACTCTTGAATATCATTCCGCCTATCATTATATATGCATCTTTCTGATACTTGTAAATGGTGTAAGTTATATCCACACAGGTATTACACACTAAATCTAATCTGAATATATTACTGAATGTGAACTCATAGCATCCCATCAATATACATGAATACATCGTAATCATATTCAAGAGAATGATGAAACTAATCATGGAAAATATCTTCATGTTTGAAGAACAGAACTCTCCAACGTCCATTATCTATCGCAGATTATCAAATATATATGGGTTTATTCTTTTAAATGCGTAAATTTGATATTCATATGAGTAAGATATACTCATAAATAAGTCATAAGAATTACTTACAAATGAATCCATTTGAAACGTTGGAGATGTATCAGTATGTTATTATCTATTTTGTCGTTGTGATTATATGTATTGGGATCGGATTCTGCATGGGGGAGATAAAATATAAAAAAAATAAAAATAAAAATACAATTATTGTAAATAGAGTGAGTGTAAGACCGAAAGAAGGTTTTAATAGTATCCCTGAAGCCTGGGCAAATCTTTGAAATAGTTATTTATACTTACGGTTACTTACTGTTACTTACGGTTACTTACGGTTCGCTGCCATCGGAGTAATCTTGGGGAATGGAGAAATATAAGACTATGAAAAGTGTAATACATAGCACAGAACTAATACATGCCCCACAGACAGCCCCATATAGATAGTTGTATGAATAGTCATCTTTTTTTGAGTAAGTTGTCGGGTATATCCTTCCCCCGTGCATTCTTATTCCGAACACCTTGTATGATATATATTTCAGAACTGCGTATATCAAATTTGATTCTTAATCATATCTTTATGACAATAAAATCAACTATGAACAATATGTCCTGCGATAACAGCTGTCCCGTATGCCTCGAACAACTGGACACCAGTGTGACGACCGGATGTAATCATGTGTTTTGTGAAAAGTGTATAGATGAATGGTTTGACCGAGGAGAAACAAGTTGTCCTCTATGTAGAACGAGTATAAAACACATTTTCTCCAAGGGTGAAAAGATACGAGTGGTTGTTAATTCTCCTAGGATAGAGAACCACGTGGAGAGCGTTACGAACTCGCGAAGATATAACTTACTCAGAAGATGGGTCCTCATCCAATGGTTCGCGATACTTACTCTTGCGCTTGTTCTCTTGATGATGCTCTCCATAAACAAAGATTTAGATACAACCAATGAAGAGATTGTGGGTGATCTTTATTCTCAAAATGAAGAGCTAAGTGAGTGTAGAGAAAAAACTTCCAATCTTATCATATCATCTATTCTGACTTCCAGGGATTATGTCCCAGGAGGATTTCATTTTACACAGTGTAATGTACCCAAATATTTTCTTGATCGGTGTTTATAAGACAATCACATAAAACATAATCTTTATAATTAGAATCTGACGGGATTTTTTTTGTTTTTGTTATCATATTATATATTATCTCTTGTTCTGAAGTATTCTTGTATATATACTCTCTTACACCCTCTTTATACGCGTCCAGAGAATACCACAGGAAAATGTTCATCGTATAGTGTTTCTGATATATTTTATTTGGTTATGTATCAAATTTGATGAAAACACCTTCAATAAATATTAATAAAGTATTAATATCAATGGCCGCTGAGTCAGCACGTATAGAAGTTATAGAACGGTTCAACGATATAGCCACGAAAGAACATATAGAGATAGTATTCAATGATGTTATTCATGAAGAACTCATCAATGGAAATCTACTCAAGGATTTTATAGATATGAGTTCTGTATTTGAAAACGTTTGCTCTATTATTCATATGAGAATAAATTATGAGAAACAATTGGCCGAGAGAAGATTACTTACAGCTAAAGTATTCGCACATTGGATCGAAAACCATGATATCATGGGAATTTCATTAAATAAAAATCTTCATTAATATAATGAAAAAAAAAGAACTATTAAATAAATATAATAAGTTTGAAGACCCAAACTACAATCTTTTCAAAGATAAAGACTTAAACTAAGTCTTGTTCAATTAAATTAATTTCTAAGTAAGTATAAATGCGTTCAAAGAGAAAATATCGGGGGGAACGAAGTAAGGTTTCTAGGAAAAGGACCTATAGGAAAAGGACTTATAGGAAAAGGACTTGTAGGAAAAGGACTTATAAGAAAAGGACTTATAAGAAATCGCGAGTAAATAAGAGGATATTACAGAGAGGTGGTTCTCCAAAGCGGAGGAATCCGGGGCGGCTGTCGACCCTGGTGCGGGTGGAGGGCGTGTCGGAGTGGACACAGTGCTTGATCACCCACGATCTCAGCAGCGGCATTACTGAGATCTCCCGGAAAAACCCCACTAAAGAACGGGGCACGGAGGCCGTCGCCACCTTCGACTTCTTGCTCCCGGGCTCCAGTTTTGCGTTGGATACTAACAATCCGAAAAGGCTGACCCTTGACAACTCCCTCTTCCGCAACAGTATTCTATTTGACGATGAGGTAACCTGTGTCAGATTCCTTGACGCGTTCAGGTCCCGGAAAGCCCGGGGGCAAGAAGCCCGGAGGAGGAGGGAAGAAGCCCAGAGGGGGAGGGAAGAAGCCCCAGTATCTTTCAAGATTGAAAAGTTGCTCGGGAAAGGAGCGGGGGGGAAAGTGTTTAAGGTAATACGGGTGAACACGGGGGGTAATTGCGATGGATGCAATTATGCGATGAAATCAATTAGTAAAACTCCTGGAATGCCGGCAGAACTTGCCGTTATCGAACGTATACTTCTTGAAGAGATCACCAGAAAAAGGGTTCCATTCGTTGTTAGGATGCACTTTGCTTATCAGGATGGATCCAATTTTTACATCGGGCTCGACTATCTTACAAAGGGTGATTTGGGGCGCCAAATTGACCTGGCAGATGACGGCCGGACTGCTCTCCCACCGGCACAAATTAAAAAATATGCGGCACAGATTGTTCTTGCCATCGAGGGATTACACAAAATTGGTATAGTCCACCGAGATATGAAATCCGAAAATATTGGTATTGATGCTAGGGATAACGCTATTTTACTCGACTTTGGCCATTCCACACGTGGTTCTGCGGTAACCAGTGGGCTGAAGACGCGATGCTGCACCCAGTACGCCATGGCGCCGGAGGTACTTACACAAAGTACCTACGGTCAGGCGGTTGACTGGTGGGGTTTGGGATACATAATATACGAGATGCACTACAAAGAAGGGCCTTTCCTTGGACCGAGTGAACCAGACTATATAGAACAAATCACCCATGAACCCCCCAGTAGATCTATTGTGGATCCTTTTTTCGGAGGCCTCCTAATCCAGCTATTGAAGAAAAACCCAGAGGAGCGCTTAACAAACCCAGAAGTAATTAAGAAGACCGACTTCTTCAGCGAAATAGGCTGGTCAAAACTACTCGTGGAAGGAACGAAAGTTCACCACCCCCCTGTAGGTGTTATATATGATGAAGATATTTTCTTAAAACCAAGATATGTAAACAATAAAAAGCCCCCCGTTGGTGAAACGATCACCATAAAATATCAATCAGATGACAGGGCGGATGATTTCCCTGATTTTAATTTCACTGGTTATGATGATTTATAAACCGAGCGATAATTTAATTCTACAATAATTATATGTTAATGAAAAGAAAGCAATGAACTATTAAATATTTTAAACTCGAGAATGACATATAAAGACCTCTCAATAACACCCATTTAAAGAAATTATTCAATAAATTACAGAAATATCCCAATATTAGTTCATTATAGTGGTCATTAAAAACTTTATCGAAAACCATGATATCATGGGATTTTCATTAAATAAAAATCTTCAATAATATAATGAATAATTGTGCTTCGACCATTTTTGCATGTGCCCCCATGATTATATCCGTTTCATATCTCATCAAGAAAACATATGATGAGAATATGAAAAAAAAAGAACTATTGAATAAATATAACAAGTTCGAAGACCCAAACTACAATCTTTTTAAAGATAAAGACTTCTTACAACCTCCCCTCAGTATTCAAGACTAAAGGTCCATAAATAATCTTATTATTTTTATGAATAATCTTCTGACTCTCTTTGAAACTAATAAATCTCAAAGATTCTTTTGTATTCTTTTTTACATCGTTGTTAATATCATATTCACGCTGTCTACATTTGAATGAGTTTCTTTGACCAATAATCATGATAACATTGTTATTTTTATTTCTGATATAAGAGGCAATCATTATTTATATGTTCATATAGATGAATCTTTAAATAAAATATAAAATATTATAATGATAAAAGATTTGTCCTTTCTTCATATTTTGACAGCCGTATTTGTTATAGAGCTTATAATGTTGTTCATGTTCAAGTTCACCAATAGAACAAGTGTTGTAATAAATAATTGGTACAATAATCTGGGATGGACTTCGGTGATATTGGACGTTCTATCGATCCTCATCGGTTTCTATATTGCGTTATTTATTTATGACTATCTTTTAAGCGAAAACTATATAAATGAAAAAAATGAGTTTTCTAAGTTTCTTATGATAGTTATTTGTGTTCAGATTATTCACGATATTTCTTTTTATTTATTTGTGATAAAACCCACAGCCCTCGGAAAAAATAAAGTTATAGATGAGTTCAAAGATTACGCAAAATATTACAGGGGGCAAGCAATCGTCGCCGATACAATGATTTATTTGTTCACAACATCTATCCTATATTATGCAATAAAAACATACTCAGATAAAACAAATGTTTTCATATCTCTGGTCTGTTTATATCTTATCGGATATTTATTGCATCAGAAATCTAGGTATAAATAGATCTTACCGAAATATAGTATCTCATAAAAAAAACTAATCTATTTTTTTTGTCTTTTTGTTTTTTATTTTTCGTGGAGGCGTTAGTAGATATCGGTGACACCCACCGAATGTTCAATTCTCCAGGGATACTTACCGTTCGTGAATGAAATCCAGGACTTGAACTTCTGACCAACACCCACGGGCTCTTCCGAGTTCATCTCCTTCAGATTGCCCAGATGCCTGAGTGAAGACTTGGGGACGAACACGGTTCCATACTCACACTTGGCGATACCGTGCCCGTCCCCCACTGATAGGAGTTCAAGATCACATTCCATGGACTCGATCGTATCACTGAGCCAAGAGAAGATCTGACCACCCATATATATAATCTCACCGAAGAAGGGGTCCAGGTCTTCGTGTTCGGAATAGAGTCCTGGGGGCGGACCGAGGCCCCGGGGGTCGCTTCCTTCCGCGGACCATCCACCCTGAAACATATCGTTCAGATGGTCCCTCTGTTCCAGCATCTCTGGCGTGAACTTCTGAGCGTTCCCCATTACGTTGCGAATAACGGGGGCGAAACCGATGCTCTGGTCCCACTCTGTGAAGTAGGAGTGCTCGTGGATGTCCATAGAGAAAGCATCGAGGAGATCGTGGAATTCTTCCAAATCGCTGAGTTCCGACATCACCGGGGAGATACGGGCGTCGTTCTCTTGGAGAATCCCCGTCCAGAGTTCCTGGACCATCTCTTCGGTCCAGGGGCAAGTCTCGGGGGGGATGTAGAATCGCACGAGCGGTCCAGTGGGTCCCGGTCCATCGTTGTCTCTGCTCTCGCGATAGGTCGCCTCCTCGGGTTGCCAGAGGACAAGCTCACCATCCCAGATAGGGAAGGTTGTCTCCTTCTGCTGAGAGATCATGGCCATGCTTGGAGAGAGAGTTCTTGAGAGCTCTGAAAGTTCTGAGAGTTGTTGAGAGTTCTGAGAGTTGTTGAGAGTTCTGAGAGTTGAGTGTTCTTAAGAGGTGTTTGTTGTGTTCTCTAACTACTTAGAGAACATCAAATTTAGTGTATGATATGTGATGTTATCGGGTCCCCATCCTTTATCTTCTCTTATAATATAGGATAGAGGTGATACACTGTCGCGCGATTATATATTTGGTGGTGTTCTTCAGAAAATTTGATGTTCTTTAAGTAATTAGAGAGCACAACAAACAATCTACAGAGCACAACAAACAATCTACAGAGCACAACAAACAACTCCCAAACAACTCCCAAACAACAGAGTTACAGACTACTTCACTACTTGAGATGTCGGCAGTCATGAAGCTCACCCGCTCCCCCTCCTGTCCTTCCAAGTTGATGACGACACTTGTCACCAAGAAGCGTTGTGGGAATTGCGGGGCATTCGGTCACAACCGTAGGACTTGCGGTGTCCCTGCGGTCTATGCGGCGATATGCCACCCTGTCGCGGTGCCGAAACCCGCCCACAAGACCACCCAGAAGAAGTGTGGGCACTGTGGGATGCTTGGTCACAATCGCCGGACGTGTCCCACACTGGTGGAGAAAACGATGACTCCCACCAAAACCTACACTACGACACAGCTCTTCGCGCGTCTCCCGAACTACATCCCACACTTGGAGAGGACTACTCCCCCCCCTTTGGAGGGATTGAAGGGTAGCAAGGGTCTCTTCCGCGAAACCAAGATGTCACCTTCCCTTTCTTCGGTGGAAATGCGAGTCGCCCAGAACCTTGCTTCGCTACTCTAGAGTCCCCCTCCCACAAAAAAACAAAAGACAAAAAACACACACGATATATTTAGGTTCAACCCCTGGATATATTTTTTATTACCGATAAATCCACTATATGATATAATATCAATGACAACATTGTGATAAGCGACGGAGGGTGTCATACATCCTATAAGAGAGATATTTATAAGATCACCCATTAGACCTATCTTAAGTAAATTTGATGTTCTTTAAGTGTTAAGGGAAAGTAACAAACCGCTTTGAGAGTCTCACACATTTTCAGAGCACCCACATACAGAGGAACACATACTTGTAGTCTTTTCTCACTTCTTTCACTTTCCCAGAGAGATATGGCTCCCACCAAGAAGATCACAGTGCAGGAGGCACGTGAGTGGGTTGAGAACGCACTCCGCAATTTTGATCGCGATGACCTCACCAAATTGGACGATGCTCTGAATGGTGAAGGGATTCAGGAGTTCATTGACTCATTCCGCCCCGTGGCATCCAAGACCCCCAAGAAGAAGAAGTCTCCTTCTCCCAAGAAGGATGTGATTCACGATGCACCATTTGACGAGTCGCGTTGTGTCGCTAGGGCGGGCAAGAAGGACGTCAATGGTTGGCGGATAAACTGTCAGTGTACAAACGCACCCAAGGAAGGTGGTTTGTGTCCCCTTCACATCACGAAGAAGAACTCCAAGAAGGGTCTGGAGCTGGGTATTTATACAGATGAGAGACCCTCTGTATGGGGCGATGGTTCCAACATCATTTGGGTCGACTCACCCGATGAGATCAAGGTGACTCTGAAGAAGAAGGAAAAACGCAAGGTGACATGTGGTATCTGTGGGGTTGTGGGACACACCAAGACCACGTGTCCACAAAAAAACTCTCAACTGTGCAAGAAGGTTGAGGAGAAGGTTGAGGAGAAGACCGAGGAGAAGGCTCAGGAGAAGACCGAAGAGAAGGTTGAGGAGAAGACCGAAGAGAAGGTTGAGGAGAAGACCGAGGAGAAGGTTGATGAGAAGACCGAAGAGAAGGCTCAGGAGAAGGTTGAGGAGAAGACCGAGGAGAAGACCGAGGAGAAGGTTGAGGAGAAGGTTGAGGAGAAGACCGAGGAGAAGACCGAGGAGAAGACCGAGGAGAAGGTTGAGGAGAAGACCGAGGAGAAGGTTGAGGAGAAGACCGAGGAGAAGACCGAGGAGAAGACCGAGGAGAAGGTTGATGAGAAGACCGAAGAGAAGGCTCAGGAGAAGGTTGAGGAGAAGACCGAGGAGAAGACCGAGGAG